>OLWR01000289.1_pt1 | contig 34014 bp, 38 predicted proteins | sample 1673531 | NCBI WGS metagenome assembly OLWR01 (sample SAMEA103958114, study PRJEB25191) | human gut metagenome | reverse complement strand
GACGGTGATCAGTCACGGGATGGGGTAAGGGTTATTTAGTTTTTATTCAATGCCAAATTCTTTTAATAATTTCTTTTGGTATTCAATGTCTTTTGCGGCATGTTCCAGATCGTTGTAGCGTTTGGCATTTAGAAGACATATGGTTAACTGGTTTAATTCTGCTCTGGTTTCAGCGCGTCCTTCCATAAGTCCTTCTTCTCTACCTTCTTCTCTGGCATCTTCCTTCAAGGTTTTCTCATATAAGTCTTTGTCATATGTCGTCAGGATCATATTTGTCACCTCCGCTCGATGTTTCTTGAGAAAATCTGCCAACACGTCCTGATTAATACAGGTATCAATTGCCTTTTCTAATGCATCTTCCACAGAAGGTTCCGATTGTATATATTCCCTGACACATTGGACGAATATGGAATATTCTTCAAGCCTTCTACAGTGCTTCATCAGTTCCTGATTGTGACCATAGTTGATGTTCAACATGGTTGCGGTGCATTCCAGGCAAGGTGCTTCGTTATCTGTATTTTCAAAGCAGTCTGAAAGCCTTAACTCCATGGAGTCTGGCTGGTTTTTTGTACCATTGTAAAAGACAATATATTTCGGCTTTGGAAGCCGTACTCTTTTTTCATGGTAGATCATCAGATTATTATCTGCAACATACTAAAGATCATTCTCCATAACCGGTCTTTATACTGCCGGTTGTGGGTTTGTTTGCTATGGCGAGATTTCTTCTTTTGTTTTCTCATTGCTTACCTCCATTATAATAGAAAACAGTTCATAAGTAAATTCGCCATATCTCATGTTTCATGTAGATATATAATTTTTTCTACAATCAAAGAATTCATATATCATATATGATTCGATTTTCTACATACGCCTATTCAAATGGTACTGGAGTTTTTTATGAAAAGCAATTAAGAAAGAATAAAATTATAAGATAATTAAAAGGCACCCTCCGATCACATTCCGTGATCAGACAATGCCTGTATAATTCTTATTCATTCATGTAATGATATCTCTCACAATGCCATTCCTTTAAACTAATGCATTGCTGAGAATTTTAAGCAGTTCAAGTACGCTTACAAACTGTTGTGTAGAGTTACCTTCAATCCAGCGGACGATGCCCTGCCAGGATGAATTCTGGCGGTATCTGACATTGAGAAAGAAAGTCCCTTTTTGTCCACGATTCTCGATGAAATCTTCCGGTGACTGTACTTTATCAAGCCGGTCAACAACTGAAAACTGGGTTGAAGTGAAAGAACGTGCGCTGGTGGATGCCTGTGGAAATTCGAGTTTGTCGAAGAAATCATCAGCTAATTCGATCAGCTGAAGGATATTGGTGAATTTCCAGGGTTCTTTGCTGTAGCAGTGATAAATCCGACCGGACAGCTCTCCATCATTAATATTATCAATACACATGTTAATAAAGTTTGGTGCATACCAACTGATTTGATAGCTTTGTTCCATAAATTATCTCCATTTCTGCCCTGCTGCGAAGATAACATGATTGCAGCTTACCAGGTTTTATTCTCAGTATTGAACTGAATCGGTGAATCTTGCCGGTCTACTTCGGCTACAGAGGACACGAAGTAGTCCAGGTACTGCTTCCAGCTTTTATGCTCTCTGGAGAAGTATCTCTGGATTCTGTCGAAAATCATGCTGCAGTTCTCTTTGTTCGTACCAACGAGAAGTATCAGAAACTGTGATGGGCTGTATTTGGTAAAGGAGTCCCCTTTACGCAGACACTGTTGGATCGTATTCTGAAGCTCGCCTGAAAGAACTTCAAGCTTGTCCGGCTTGTCCATCGGCATTCCTTTTCCGTTGGTGATGCTACATAACATTAAGTATACGGACTGTCCGTTCCTCTCAATGATTCGGGAAACGAGACGGTAACTGTCACGGAAACTTGGCAGGCTGCAGTAAAAAGCACCGCCGCGTATATCGTCCTCTTTCAGACGTTCCTTGATGTCGCCGAGTTCCTGTGGTTTGTAGTTAAGGCGGCTGCTCATCTGCTCGAACTGCTGCATCATATGTTCAGAAGGGCGGATTCCAAGCTCTTCGAAAAATAATTTGGCAGTGTTCTCATATTCTTGCACAGCATCCTTATAGCGGTTCAATGCCATATAGCAGTCGATGCGGACGGATTGCCATTCATCGAACGGATATAACTGGCATGCCGGCTCACAGAAACGAAGCGTCTCTTCATAATCTCCGCGTTCGATCAGAAGCTTACAGAGCTCCTGAAGGGATTCAGAATAAATATTCTTATATTGGACGCTTTCAACAAGGACCCATTCATCTTCTGAAAGTTCTGGAAGAAATTCCCCACGGTACATCAGACAGATCTTCTTAAGAAGTGCCAGCTTTTTTACCTTATCGGTACACGCCTGCACGTCTTTTGCCAGAACCTTAAACTGATGTGCATCAACTTCGGTCGGCATGGGAGCATCCCATCGGTAAATACCTTTTTTGATGTTGATATAATCATGGCTCGGAAGTCCGGCATCTACGATGATCTTTTTAAGACGGTGTGCGGTTACCCGAAGGTTGTTGGCAGCATCGGCAAGTTCTTCTCTTCCGTACAGTTCATCAAGAAGCTTATCTCTGGAGATACCGGTATCGCCATGGTAGAGTAATATCTGCAACAATTTCATTGCTTTTGTCGTTGTGTTGCGTCCGAATGATACGGGAATCTCTCCGTAGCTTGCTGAGAATCCTCCGAATAAACGAACCTTTAAGACAGGTAAATGATCACTCATAAATTAACCCCCAATTTTACTATTGTGATGGTTTATAACTGATTTCTATTGTAATGGTCTTTGATTTCTTTGTCAAATAAATTAAAGCAGTTTAGACCAAATAACTTCTTTTAATGTTTTGATTATGCTATAATTTTTCTAGTTGAGTTTTTGGGACTGTTTCACTGTGGAAAAGAAAGGAGGAATTCTGTGCGGCAGAACGATTTATATGAACAAAAAAGACGCTGGCAGAGGATTTTTCTTTTCTTTTTTCTGCTATTTCTGACAGGTGTACTGATACCTGGCGGATGTGCATCGGAGGGGAAAAAAAGCCAGTCCGGGAAAAAGGGGGATCCGAGAGATCCGTCGGCGCAGGTGCTTCAGACGGAGGCTTCCGGTGAAGTGACATATGGAAATGACCTGGTTGTACTGGATGCATCCCATACGGCAGATGGCTATGTGATGATCTGTTATAATGGAAGTAATGAAAAAGTCAAGCTCCAGGTGACATCCCCGGATGGCACAGAGTATACCTATCCGGTTACGGTTGTTGGTGATTATGCGGTTTATCCGCTTCCGGGCGGGAATGGTTCTTATAAGGTAACACTTCTGGAGAGTGTGTCTGTAGAGGACAATCTGTATGCGGTAAGCTTTACCCAGGATCTGGACGTACAGATCACAGATGAATTTGCCCCGTTTCTGCATCCGAATTATTATGTGAATTTCACGGCAGATTCCAAGTGTGTAAAAAAGGGTGAGAGTCTTGCAGGAAAGGACTGCTATTCTGATCTGGATGTGGTAACGCAGATTTATAATTTTGTAATTAAAAATATTTCCTATGATAAAAAGAAAGCGGAGAATGTTCCGTATGGGTACACACCGGATCCGGATGAGACACTGGATACCGGGAAAGGAATCTGTTTTGATTATGCGGCGTTGATGTCGGCAATGCTCCGGTCGCAGCGGATTCCGACGAAGCTGGAGGTTGGCTATTCCGGTGATGTGTATCATGCGTGGATCAGCTGTTATGTTGATGAGATCGGCTGGGTGGATAACATCATTGAATTTGACGGAAAGAACTGGTCGATCATGGATCCGACACTTGCTGCAAACAACAGTGCTTCGGATGTGAAGAAGTATGTGGGAAATGGAAAGAATTATGTCACAAAGTATACCTATTAGATAAAAGGAAGCCGGATAAGAAGAATGTGGCAGGAATGTGAAAAGGAGGATGGCATATATGGAAAAGCGGACACAGCAGGGGAAGCTTACGAATCTGGAAATTGCTTCGTTCTGCAGTGAAATGGCAATGATCCTGAAGTCTGGGATTTCTTCCCTGGAGGGAGTTGATCTTCTCCGGGAGGATGCGCAGACGAAGGCAGAAAAAGAGCTGCTGGATGAGATTTATCAGTCAGTGATGGATACGGGCAGGCTGGATCAGGCGCTGGAAGAGACGAAAGTATTTCCGGAGTATCTGATCCGTATGACGCAGATCGGAGAAGAGACAGGAACTTTAGATGAAGTAATGGAATCTCTGGCGGAGCATTATGACCGAGAGGAAGCGATCAGGAGAAGTGTCCGGAGTGCCATCTCCTATCCCCTTCTGATGATCGGGATGATGCTGGTGATCATTATCATTTTGATGACAAAGGTTATGCCGGTATTTGATCAGGTGTTCCGCCAGTTTGGACAGGAAATGACCGGATTTTCAAGAGGGATCCTGCTTGCAGGCAATGCTCTTTCCAGATATTCGGCGGTGTTTGCGGTACTTTTGGCGGTGATCGTCTGTGCGGGTATTTATTTTACAAAGACAGAGAGCGGCAGAAAGAAAATGTATCACATCGGATCCGGGTTTGCATTTTCAAGGGAGCTGAAGGATAAGCTGTCGGCATGCCGGTTTGCCGGAGGAATGTCACTGGCACTGAAAAGCGGACTGACGCCGGAACAGGGAATGGAATTTTCAGAGAACCTGATCGAGGATGATGATTTCCGGAAGAAAGTAGCAGAATGCAAAGCGGATATGGAAAATGGAACGGATATCGCAGAGGCACTGGTGAAAGCCGGAATCTTCACAGGTGTTTATGCGCGGATGACATCCATTGCCGGGAAAGCCGGAATGATGGATGAGATGATGGGAAGGATTGCCGATGAGTGTGAGGAGGAAGTGGATGAAAAGCTTTCTTCTATGATCGCAGTTCTGGAACCGACGCTGGTGATCATCCTGTCGGTGATCGTCGGAACGATCCTTCTGTCGGTTATGCTTCCGCTTCTTGGAATTATGTCAGGACTTTAGGAGGTATGCTATGTGGAGAAAAGAACGGGAACGGTTTTATCACGGAAAACGGCAGCACCCACTTCGGAATTTCTGTTTGTCCCTTCTGCTGTTTGTATGTATCTGCAGTGCTTTTTTCAGTGGATTTGAAAGGCTTTCGGACACGACAAGACGCAGGCAGAAGGAAAGTCTGGAAAATGCACTCTGGCGTGGTGTGACGCAGTACTATGCGCTGGAAGGACACTATCCGGAGACGCTTGATGATCTGACGGAAAACTGTGGGATCCAGTATGACAAGAAGCAGTTTTTTATTGATTATCAGATTGCCGGTGCCAATATTCTTCCGGACATTACGGTGATCGAACGATAGGAGGAAATGGACATGAAGCGTAGAAATGAAAAAAAGCATGTGATTGATTTTCTTTTTCCTCTTGCAGTCTTTTTCGTGCTGGCGGCATCATCGGTCGCCATTGTGGTTCTTGCATCGGGATTTTACAGCCGGCAGGTGAAGACCTCGTCAGCTTCCTATTCGGGACGGACGGCACTTGCCTATGTGACGGAGAAAATGCACCAGAATGATGAAAATGGTGCGATAGCAGACGGAACCTTTGATGGGGAAAATGCTCTCGTGATCCGGCAGCGTTATGATGAGAAGGATTATGTGACATATCTGTATGCGTATGATGGATACTTAAGAGAGCTTTTTGTCCGGGATGGAACGGAAGCAAAAGCATCCGATGGACGGAAGATCCTGGCAACAAAGGACTTCGAGGCTAAGGAAACTTCAGATGGGATTTTTCATCTGTATTGTGAAAATGAAGACGGGAAAAAGACAGATACATTTGTCAGTGTGAAGAGCGCTGCAAGATAGATGGGAGAAGATTTATGGAACGGACACCGGCAAAGCGTTCCAGCCTGTTTTTGCTGGAACTGATGATTGCAATTTTATTTTTCTGCCTTGCTTCTGCGGTGTGTGTGCAGATTTTTGTGAAGGCGCACACGATCAGCCGCGAGACACAGGAACTGAATACGGCGCTTGAGAAGGTTTCCGGGTATACAGAGCTTTTTCTTGCGGATGCGCTGACGGAGGACACGGAGGTCTTCTATGACGCAGACTGGCAGGAATGCAGTAAGGATGAGGCTTCGTATGAGATCGTGATCCGGGTGGAGCCGGATGGAAAGCTTTTGCATGGAACATTTACGGTGCAGCGCCTGTCCGGAGAACAGCCGGAAGAAATCTATTCGGTGGAAACAGACCGGATGACAGGCACGGAAAGGGAGTGACAGGATGAAGAGAAAGAAAAGGGGATCATACCCGGGGATTCAGATCGGAACGTCGTACCTGCTTGTGATCTTTGTAATCCTGTGTCTGGTGACATTTGCCACACTCTCACTGTCAAGTGCAAAAAGGGATCAGAGTTATAGTCAGCAGCTTGCCGGCCGGGAAACGGCGTATTGTGAGGCAAATGCAAAAGCGGCGCAGATTATGGCGCAGATCGATGATGCATTTGCAAAAGAGGATCCTGTATTTGCGATTCGACAGATTGAGGGCGTGACAGCTGAAGAAGACGGAGCGAATCTGGATATTTCCTATGTGGTTCCGGTCACGGACAGTCAGAATCTGGAAGTCGAGATCCTGGCAGATCCGGTAAAGGGAACGCAGAAGGTTGTAAAATGGAAAGAGTCAGCATCTGAGAAATGGGAAGAAAAGTCAACACTTCCGGTCCTTGGAAGTGACTGACGCGAAAGGAGTTTGAGCTATGGATATCATTGTACTGCTTCAGCAGGCAGTTTTAAATCATGCATCGGATATATTTGTTGTAGCAGGTCTTCCGGTTTCTTATCGGGCAAATGGAAGAATCTGCAGGGAGAAGGAAGAAAAGCTGATGCCGCCGCAGACGAAAGAATGCGTTGAGGAATTATATAAGCTGGCAGGAGGACGGGACATCCGGGTTCTTGAAGAAAAAGGAGATGATGATTTTTCTTTTGCTGTTCCGGGACTTTCGAGATTCCGTGTCAGTGCGTACAAACAGAGGGGTGCGCTCTCAGCTGTTATCCGTGTGATCACATTTGAACTGCCGGAGCCGAATGAGATTGGGATTCCGGACCCGGTGATGAGCTTTTATAACCTGTCAAAAGGACTGGTGCTTGTGACAGGTCCGGCGGGAAGTGGAAAATCTACTACGCTTGCCTGTCTGGTGGATAAGATCAATCATTCAATGGAAAAGCATATCATTACGCTGGAAGATCCGATTGAGTATCTGCACCGGCATGATAAAAGTATTGTAAGCCAGAGAGAGATCAATGTGGATACGGAAAGCTATGTCAATGCGCTACGTGCTTCGCTCCGGCAGAGTCCGGATGTGATCCTGCTTGGTGAAATGCGTGATTATGAGACGATCGATGTGGCAATGACAGCAGCGGAAACCGGGCATCTGGTATTTTCTACCCTGCATACGATCGGAGCAGCAAATACGGTTGACCGTATCATTGATGTATTTCCGGCAAACCAGCAGAGGCAGATTGCAGTTCAGCTGTCCATGGTATTGCAGGCTGTAATTTCACAGCAGCTTGTGCCGACAGTGGATGGAAAACAGGTCCCGGTATTTGAGATCATGACGATCACTCCGGCGATCCGCAATATGATCCGCGACAATAAGGTTCCGCAGATTGATGGAATCGTGTATTCGTCTAATAAAGAAGAAATGCATTCGATGGATTTTGGTCTTCTGAATCTGTATAAAGAGGGGAGGATCATAGCGGAGACGGCTCTCTCCTATGCATCAAATCCGGAAATGCTGAAGAAAAAGCTATAGAGAAACATAACAGGAAGGGGCTGCGGTGAAGCAGTCTCTTCCTGTTTATCGTCAGTGTTTTAAGATTTAGTCAAGGGCTGCAATTGCTTCGATCACGATATCATACTGTTTTTTGACATCGGCGATCAAACCGTCAAGGTTGTCGTATTCCTGGCTGCGGAGCTTTTCGGTCAGAGCACTGCTGACATTGTAAAGTGCAGTAAATCCAAGGTTTACGGCAACACCTTTTAAGGTATGCATTGCACGAAATGCGGTTTTGTAGTCCTTTTTAGCCCAAGATTCTTCAAATAAAGCCATATTGTTGTCTTGCGGAAATTTGAGGACAAATTTGTGTATCATATTTTCATTCATAAACCGGTGAAGAATATCATTATAATCGCCACCAATTTTTACATAACATTCTTGAAGTGTCATTGTCTACAGTCCTTTCTGAACTTTTTTATCTTTGTGAAATCCGTATATTTTTGCCCCCAACATTTTAACATGATTGTAGCATGGCGCGTTATGCTTTACAAGATATTTCATATTATGCATTGTTATGGTAATGAAAAAGGCTTATTTATTCGAAGAAATTGCATCATTTAACTGATCGTACCATTCTTTAGTCTGTGCTTCGTTGCTGCTGTTCAGGTGGTATCTGTTGTCTTTATCTGAAGAACCGGAGGATGTTCAATCCAGATATACATCTGGCAATGTCCGGTTTTGCTGCCACGGAAATTACCGAGAAGTTTGCTGTTATCTTCGGAACCATCAGACCGGTAGAATTTTTCATCCGGCAGATTATCCAGAAGAGTTACTGATTCCACATCAGCGAGAGCAAAGGTTGCTGTTTTATAGCCGGATGTAATAGAATACTGGGCAACATTTTCCGTCAGGCGGATCGGTGTAAAATCGATCCGGATACAGAGGATACACATCCAGAGGAGAAGAAGCCCGGTGCCGACGAGCATTCCGCCGGTAATATATTTTGCAGAAGGGTGTCCGTAGTTTAGAGAATAATTCATGCTGTTCACACGGTCCTGTACAAAATACCGTTTGTCATTTGGATTGTTGTACCAGCCTTTTCGCCAGTAATAGTCATCATCAATATAAAATGGTGTGCTGTCCTGGGAGAGGATCTGCTCTTTTTCCTTACGCAGCCAGAAAAACATGATCAATATGATGGCAGCCGGTATCAGTTCGAGGAAAATGTAGATGCCCATTCCAACTCCGCCAATCCAGTTGCTGGATGCAATATCCCGGATGATCCCGAGATAGGCACCGGTATTGCAAATATTGGAGACAAAAAGGAATATGGTGTATAAACGCTTTTCCAGTGCATTGATCTGCAGGTTGATCTGTGAATTTTCACTGTAAATTTTGTTTGGCATATGGGCGAATAAATAGCCGGTACCCATGTAAGCTGCCGCGACAAGAATTGTGCAGAGAAGCATGACTCTTCCATCACTTTCGGTCAGCAGATAAGTACGGACCTGTGGGAAAAACAGAGGGATCAGAATCACTGCAGCCGGGATCAGATGAAGCTTTGCCGGCAGTATCTTTTTTGTAATTTGTGAGGAAGTGCGGGTATCCACTGCAGCGGACACATCTGCATTTGCTGAGCTGATCCATCCATTTTTCTGCTTAATGTCGTATACTTTCTGATGATAATGATAGACACGGAGGATGGTAAGAAGGCAGAATTCTACGAACCACAGTGTCCATACGGTAATAAAAATAGAAAAGTAAGTAAAGCAAAGCAGGCATACCGCAATTCCTGCCAGCATGTTCCACAAATAAAACTGGCGGTTGCGCTTTTTATAAAGCTGGAGAAGCTCTTTTACGTCGGGATGTTCAAGCTCAGATTTAGGAATATGGACTCCCATCAGCATTCCTTCCCGGTATTTTGCAATATTTCCATAGACTTCGGCAAAGATGCCGACCATGGAAATGTCTGTAATTAAAAATATAATCAGCATCATCATTTCGCTGTTACCTCCATTTCGTTAAATACTCTCTGGCAGAGTTCCAGGAAGTCGGTCAAAGTCATGCCGTGGAACTTTGCTTCTGCGCTGAAAAGTTCCAGTTCATCTGCCAGCTTTTCGTCAAAGTGGTTATCTTGTGGAGCAGAGGAAGTGGGATAACAGATGGTTGTTCCCTTACGGCGGTCTGTCTCGAGGAAGCCTTCTGTTTTTAAAAGCTGGTAAGCTTTGCTGACGGTCATGGTGTTGATACCGAGATCGGTTGCCATCTGGCGGACGGTCGGAAGCGATTCCCCCGGCTCAAATTCCCCTCGCCCGATTCCTTTGACAATCTCGTTGCGCAGCTGAAGGTAGATTGGGACTTCGGACTGCATGTTGATCTTGATGATCATATATCGGCATCTCCTTTCTGTGAGATTTGATTGTATTATACCACGTAATACAAATAATACAATAGGAGGATAAAAAAAACAGGAAAATGATGTACACGCTTTCAAGGTGCAAATAAATCTTAGAATTTGTTTTCCTGAAAGCGCGTATGTCAGTTCCTTGATTTCGTGAACTAAGAAGGTTAAGATAACCGACTGCCTGTATGTGAGTTAATAAACTTCTGCATATAAGTCCGAATTTTTTCCATTTGCTTTTTTGTAGAAGGATTGCTATATGGAATCCTGTCGATAATGCGGTTTAAGTAGTCATTTTCCGCTATGATATCAAAGCTTTCTTTGAAGTTAATATCGAAGAAATAGACAATATAAGATACCCAGTAATCCATCTGTGTGACGCGGTCTGCGGAAAGGATACATTTGTTTTTAAAAACTGTTTCGTATACCTTTTGGGTTATGTTCTGTGTACCGAGTTCTTCTTCAGAAACGTTAATAAAGGTGCTTGTGGAGTCTACGAGCTTTACCCGGCAGTTGTCCAGCTTGTCCTCATCACGGATCAGCTTTGCGTGTAAAAGTGTCTGCGAATCTGAGATTTCAGGGAGTTCATAATCGCTGTGGTGGGCGATTGCAGTGTAAATGATGGAGTCCCATTTGTCATCCGGAAGAAAGCGGCGGATCATGCCTTCATCAAAAAGCACTTTTACACCGTAAGCAGCGTGATCCATTGTGCCAGGCTCAAAGCTGTCGTAGCGCTTTAACTGCTCAAAACGCCCGATGTCGTGAAGGAGTGCAATCAGCCTTGCAAGGTCGGTGTCTTCGGTTGAAAGATGCATCCTTTCGGCAAGCTCTTCTGCCTGTTTTACAACGCCGTAGGTGTGGATGATTTTTAATTTTATGCGGTCATTTTCGCGGTCGTATCCGTTAAGGTAAGATTCAAATTCTTGTTGTGCGAGTGGATAGTACATGAAATTAAGCCTCCTGGAAATATATGGTTAGTGATTAAAAGCTTTATGAATATGATAACACAAATTTTATTATTTTTTAATTGCTTCTGCCAAGAGAAACCAGTATTATTTGAAATAAGGCGAATGTAGAAAATCAAATCATATATAGATATGAGTGTATTTATTGTAGATAAAATTTTATATCTACACGAAACATGAGTTATGACGAATTTACTTATTAACCTTTTTCGATTATAATGGAGGCAGAAATGAGAAAACAAAAGAAAAAGATTCGTCATAACAAACAAACTCATAACCGGCAATATAAAGATCGATTATGGAGAATGATCTTTAATAACAAAGAAGATCTGTTGCAGCTTTATAATGCAATCAATCACACAGACTATCAGAATCCTGATGATCTGGAAGTAAACACATTAGAAGATGTCCTTTATCTATCTATGAAAAATGATGTATCCTTTCTGGTGGGTGGTACAATGAATCTGTATGAACATCAAAGTACCTTTAATCCCAATATGCCACTACGTGGCGTGTTCTATTTCGGAAGGCTATATCAGGGATATGTAGCAAAGAATGATCTGGATATATACGGAGAAAAAAGACTACGGCTCCCGATACCGAAGTACATTGTTTTTTATAATGGAACAAAGGATGAACCAGATTCAATGGAATTAAAGCTGTCTGATTGTTTTGAAGCGACAGATGATGAAAAATCGTGTCTGGAATGTACAGCGATTATGCTGAATATCAATTATGGTCATAATCAGGAGCTGATGCATCAGTGCAGACGGCTGGAGGAGTATGCAATATTTGTGCGATGTGTCAGGGAATATATGCAGTTGGAAGATACAATGGAAGATGCGGTTTCTAAAGCAATGGATGCCTGTATCAGTCAGAATGTGTTGACGGATTTTTTGAAGAAACATCGAGCGGAGGTGTTGGAAATGATTTTGACAACATATAATAAAAAATTGCATGAGAAGACGTTGAGAAGAGAAGGGCGTGATGAAGGGATACAAAATATCAATCGACTGAACGGATATCTGTTAGCAGATAAAAGATACAGTGATTTAGAACGCTCAACAAAAGATACCGAGTATCAGGAAAAACTCCTGAAAGAATATGGAATAGAGTAAAATAAGAATCCCGTGTCAGATGTCAGGAGAAACTGTAAGTTACTTTCTCCTGCGCCGGACACCTGCTTATATTCTGGCAGATGATATTTTTGCTGGATTGAATACAATTCTGGTCGCCAGAGGATTCGAATTTTTCTGGTGAGGTCAACGTGAGGATTTGCCAGCATTTCCCGGACAACATTTTTCAATTGTGTTGATATCATTTGAAGTTGCAGAATATTTTTTTGCCAGATTTATAATTTCTTCTAAAATACTATTGATTGTCATAAAAATACCCCTCTATTCAGATAGCCTAATAAATTCATAAGCGATCCGCGGAGTCCCGTCACTGACGTAAATAATCCCACATTCTTCAAATCTATTCTGCTTAAAGCAAGCCTGCATTGGTTGATTATCCTTGTGGGTATCTACACGCAGATGTGAGATTTGTGTCTTGCAAAAATCAAAGCAAGCCCGTGCAATCCCTTTGGTTGTTCCGTCAGATGCAAGGCGGTGAACGGTTCCATATGGAGCCTCGGAACGCCAGCTTCCATTTTCAATGAGTTGATAGTTCGGCTCGTCTCCGATGATAAGTGTAAAAGTGGCAACGACCTTATCATTTTCTACGCAGACATAACTGTTACCATTCTGGATATCCGGTTCGAGATCTTCGAGAGCCGGATAATTTGCATTCCATTGTGTCGGGTTTCCGGTTGCGTGCATGAACTGGCGTGCGGTGTCAAAAATATTTAAAATCGTGTCTACATCTTCTGGGAGTGTTTTTCTGATTAACATAGTGTTTCGTTACCTTTATTTGTTTTTTGCTGTATATGAAGTATAACATTTGAAATAAAAAAAGAAAAGGTGGAGAAGAAGGGATTTCTGGAAGCGATAAGGATTTTGCTTTCAGAAAAAAATATGCTATTTAAGTCTTTGCGTGAGAAGCTGGAAAGCTATCCGGAATTGAATAGTATGCTCTATTCAATTCTATTTACGGGAAAAGCGATTGTGTAACAGCCAGAATTAAAAAATGCCAGGCAGGGTACAGCATGCAAAGGAGGAAAAGGGATTGCTGTACCCCGTCTGGCGTTTTCGTATACGGGAAGCTTGGGGAAATTTCCCATATACGATTTACTGAATTTTATCGAATGTAATGTGGGCATTTGGGGAATGCACCACAATCTTATAATCATTTGGATAATATCTTGTAGAGAATACGAATTCTCCGTCATTTACAAATACTTCAACGGAAGAAGTATCTGCAAGGATTTTTACATTTTCCAGAGTGCCGACTTCAGCGTAGCGAAGGCTTCTGCCTGCGGATACGGAAGTTTTACTTTTGTTTGTGAAATGCATCTGGAACCGTCCATTCTCATAGTCAAGGATCAGTTCATCTGAAAGGACAGCCTGGAAATGATTCTCCTTAATTCCATTTACATTTACTTCATATACCGGGCAGCCGCTCTGGGTAAGTTCATTCTGAACATCCTGAAGCTGTTGTTTTTTTGCATCCAGCTCGCGAATCGGTTTCTGGCAGACTTTGTCAGCTTTTATGAAGACTTCTCTTGGAAATGTAAAGCAGTGCTGCCATCCGTCTTTGATGGTCGGATTGGTATATTCTTCGCAATCCGGCATTCCCATCCAGCTGATATGGATGCGTCTTCCATCTTCTGCTTCGAAGCTCTGCGGAGCGTAATAGTCAAAACCATAATCCCACAGATGATATGGGGATAATTTGTAGGAATCTAAAATGTCGCCGTCAACAAGGAAGTAACCGGACTGGTATACATTTCGGTCAGCCCACTCTTTGCCTTCCAGGCCCTGAACGGAGGAAGAAAGGATTTTGATGCCGTCCGTTTCAAAATAATCCGGGCATTCCCACATATAACCGAAAGGCTTTTCGGATTCTACACGGCTGCGAAAGTGCCAGTTTATTTTATCGGAGGATTCAAAAATCAGTGCCTGACCGACATCATTTTTAGTACGTGCGCCCTGGATCATGTAGTAGGTATCGTCCTTTTTCCAGACCTTCGGATCGCGCACATGGCAGGTCAGGTCAGAAGGATAATCGCTGTTGCGGAGCAGCTCTTTTTTGCTGCCAAAATGGATTCCGTCTTTGGTTGTGACGAGTACGGTATTTGCCTCACGGCCGGTGTTGATATAATCAAAATCTCCATCTTCCAACTTGACATTTCCGGTGTAGTAAAGATACATTGTACCGTCTTCGAGGAAGGCAGATCCGGAATATACACCGTGGCAGTCAAATGGCTGATCCGGGTAGAGGGATACACCTTTGTATTCCCAGTCGATCAGATTGGTGCTGGTGTAATGACCCCACATTTTCACACCGCCTTCGGCGTTAAATGGGGAGTACTGGAAAAATGCGTGGAACACACCATCCATCTGACAAAGTCCGTTCGGATCGTTGAGCCAGCCAACCGGAGGCATCAGGTGCAGTTTCTCGCGGAACTGTGTGCCGGATGTCTGTTCTTTTGCTGTCTGGTTCTCTTCTGCTGTATTTACTAAGTTTACAAAATCTCTGGTTAATGCGTTCATATTGATTCACTCCTGGAAATAGTTCCGCAGGCAACGGTCCGGAAAACGTATTGATACGGATATCCGACACCTGCTGCGGGAGACAAATCTGATTATTTGTCATGAGTTATTTTATTTCGTAAGTTTCATAACAGATGATTTACCGGTTACAGTGCCGGGTGCGGCACATTCTACAGAATTATACAGATCTGTATTGGTAAGGATCATCATGGTTGTTGCCGGATGTCCGGCTTCTTTTATTGCATTTAAATCTGCTTCGATCAGCACGTCTCCGGCGTGTACTTTTGCACCGTCAGATACTTTCTTTGTAAATCCATTTCCATCCATTTTTACAGTGTCGATTCCGACATGGATCAGAAGCTCTGCGCCGCCGTCAGTCAGGATGCATACTGCGTGACCAGTATCAAAAATGCTTACGATTTCGCCATCACAAGGTGCGGTGATGATGCCGTCAGCAGGTTCGATCGCTACAGTTTTTCCAAGGACTTCTGCTGCAAATGTATCGTCTGCGATCTGATCATTTGGAATGATCTTTCCATTTACCGGAGCATTTAACACTTCTTCGGAAGAAGTGGTTTTTGTATTGCCTGAAGCTGTTTTAGCTTCGAAAGCAGCAGATTCTTCGCTGTCTGTTTCTTCAACAGAAGCTGCAACAGTAACAGGAGCTTCTGCGACTGGTTCTTTCTTCTTGTCTTTGTAAAGTGCGAAGGATACTGCAAATGCAACACCGACTGCGATTGCCATCTCAATGACGTACTGAAGTGGCTGGTTCAGGCAGAGCAGGATTCCGAAGATACCGGTTACACCTGTTCCTTTTGCACCGAGGTGAACAAGGGAAGCATAAAGGGCTCCGCATCCTCCACCGATGCATCCGGCGATAAATGGTTTAAAGAATCTTAAGTTTACACCAAAGATTGCAGGTTCTGTAATTCCCATAAATGCACTGAGTGATGATGGAAGTGCAAGGGATTTGATCTTTTGGTCTTTTGATTTTACAGCAACGGCAAGTGCTGCCGCACCCTGTGCCACGTTTGCTGCACTTGCGAGTGGCAGCCAGTAGGTTACACTGTATTTTGCAAGCTGTCCGATATCGATGGCTGTGTACATCTGATGGATACCGGTAACAACGGTCGGTGCATATAAACTACCCATGATCAGACTTCCAAGTCCGAGTGGAAGTGTCAGCATCCACTGGATTGCTCCGAGGATTGCATTTTCAGCCCATACGAAGATTGGTCCGACGATGGAAAGTGTAAGGTATCCGGTTACGAATACGCTGACAAGCGGTGTGACAAAAAGGTCTAAAACTTCCGGTACGATCTTGTGAAGCTTCTTTTCAAGTACGGATAAGATCCATACAGCGATGACAACCGGAATAACGTGTCCCTGATAGCCGACCATGTCAATGTGATACAGTCCGAAGAACACGCTCTGTGTCTGCTGAACACCTTCTGTTGCAACGGTGTAGGCGTTCTGCAGGGACGGATGGATCATGATCATACCGATAACTGCGCCAAGGTAAGGATTTGCGCCAAATGCTTTTGCAGCGGAGAATGCAATCAGGATCTGCAGGAATGTGTAAGCAATGTTACTGAAAAGGGTTGCAAATACATAGATCGAGCTGGTTGTGCTGATGTGTAAGAACCCGTTACTGTTCATGAAATCCAGTGCGTTCATGATTCCCATAAGGAAACCGCTGGCTACGATCGCCGGGATGATCGGCACGAAAATGTCTCCCAGAAGCTTGATGGCTTTCATAAACCAGTTCTGCTTTTCGGCAGCAGCTTCTTTTGCTTCTGCTTTCGTGCTGGCTGTGATGCCTGCGATTGCAATAAATTCATCAAATACTTTGTTGACGGTTCCTGTTCCGAGAATGATCTGGAGCTGTCCGGATGCTTCAAATACCCCCTTTACCCCGTCTACATTCTCAAGTGCTGTCTTATCCGCTTTCGTGTTGTCTGCAATGACAAGGCGAAGTCTGGTAGCACAATGGGCAGCAGATACGATGTTCTTACTTCCACCCACATGATTCAGAATTTCCTTTGCGGTTTTTCTGTAATCCATATTCTCTCCTCCTTTAGATACAATGTGTAATCGATTTCATATCTTATGCTTAAATAATATGAAAAAAAATGCCATTTGTAAATATGGCATTTTTACTGATAATTCATATTGTTTTTTGTGAAAAGTGTTGAAAGAAACTTTCATTTCCTTAAGAAACTCCGGGAAATCAGGAAAATCAGGTAAGATTTTCGGAGTCTGAAGGGTCTGCTCCAACAAGACGGAAGCCGAGCTTCATCTCGATCGGGATCTGTTCTCCTCTTTCAATACTGTCAAGAAGTAGCTCTGCGCCGCGGATTCCACTGGTTTTGTAGCCGAAATGGATGGTTGGGATTCCTCCGGTGACGGCTTTTAACATCTGGTTATCTCCGAATCCGGTTACTCGGATGGACGTATTTTCAAGGATATAGCGCATTCTTGCACCTGCATTGGCTGCATTTGTCGGAATCTGCTTTTTTAAGTAGGTCTGAATGGCTTCGATTGCTCCCGCTGCTATGGTATCGGTTGCACATGATATGACATCGATATCACATTTGCTTTCTAAAAGATCCAGAGCAGACTCATATCCAGATTCCAGCGTGAAGGCTGAGGTTCGCTTATTTTCCTCGAAAAGCGTGACACCTGCATTTTTGAGTCCTGCGATAAATCCGTCCTCTCTTGCGGCACCTGCCGCCTTGTCATCGCGGGTAACGCCGATGTAAGCAACTCCTTTTTTACTGAATCCGGCAACGGCCTGTCCCATTGCCTTTCCTGCACCGTAATCGTCGTGGTAAATGCAGTTTGCGTGTGAGGTGCGCTGCCCGATCACGACAACAGGAACCTTTGTCTCTTTTAAAAATTTCCGGTGACCGGCGGTGAACATCGTACCGACAAGAATAATTCCGTCCACCGGATAATTTTCAAATAACCGGAGGTATTCTACTTCCTTTGCAGGGGTGTTGTCGGTTCCGGCAAGAAGCATCTGATAGCCTCTTTCGGCGAGAACACTTTCAATTCCGGCAGTGATCCGGCTGATGGATTCGGAATTGATCTTCGGGACGACCACGCCCACCAGGCTTGCTTTTTTGGTACGAAGCATACGCGCCTGTGCGGATGGCTGGTATCCGGTTTCTTCGATGACTTTACGGATCTGTTCTTTTTTTCCTTCACTGACGTAGCCGCCGTTCAGATATCTGGATACAGCTGCGCTGGAGACACCGGCGAGCTGTGCGATTTCTTTGATGGTCATAATCTGGTAAATAAAACTCCTTTGTATTTGATACTCTTATTATAGTGGAAAGCAAAATAACAGACAAGACCGGAGAAAGGAGAAAATCCAATCTTGGTCTTGCCTGTATTATTTGGGTTATAACTTTTTAAAATGATGTGAGTGTCAAAAGTAAATTTTGCCGCTCACATCATTATTATAATCTGCGATACAGATTTTTATAGCGTTTTTTGTCCTCTTTCGTTAAGATAACAGCCAGAAGCAAGAATGCGACTCCTGTCAGAAGAACGATGATCCAGGTAAAGATCGGCGTATGATTTTTGTAAATAAATCCGATCAAAAGCTGGTACAGACTCATAAATCCGATACGGATGATCTCCATCAACCCGTGGATTCTTCCGCGGTGGCTGGATGGGATACGCCTGGTCATGTATGGGCTTTCCGCCAGCATGTAAGAAATCTCACCCCATGTCAGTACGACCATTGCCGCATAATAGAACGGGATGTGCCCGGAAAAGAGGATGAACAATACGTAGCCGACCAGTGTCAGTAAAAATCCGTAGATTGTCTTTTTCGGTTCGGAGGATCGCTTCAGGATCTGGGTGATAAATGGTGTGAAGAGAACAACGATAAAGCAGTTGATGCTGGTAACTGTTCCGAATATCACCGCACCGGTATCCCCGTGCAGACGGATCAGATCCATAGGAAAGAGATAATTATACATCTGGTAAAGTGCTGTGTACCCGCTGGTGATCAGAATGAACAGCAGAACAAGCCGGTTTTCTTTAAGAATCGTCAGCAGGCTTTCCCCGTGGCGTTCGGCCTGATAAATGGCGTTGCTATCATTTTCTTCTTTTTCCGGTGTGATATTCTGTACAAAGAAATAGATCAGCACAGAAGAAGTGCCGATGGAAATTCCACTGAGCAAAAATGCAAGCCATAAGTAATTGCGAAACATAAATCCGGCTACAGCAGAAGCCATCACGCCGCCGAGATTTGCTGTCAGATACTGGAGGGAATACCCTCTCTCCCTGTCCTTGCTGAGGGTGATGTCCGCAGTAAGCGAATTGTAGGACGGATTTTCCATGTTCTGGCAGGTCGATGCGATAAACATCAGCACAATGGATTTTGTCGTCAGCGGGAGCAGTCCGCAGATGATATAAGAAATGACGGAAATCATATCCAGGTAAACGATATTCATTTTCTTATTAAAACGATCGGCCATCTTTCCACCAATCAGATTTGCCGGGATCGTCAGGATCCCCATCAGTGCCGTGATCCAGGCAACCTGCACGGCATTCATCCCAAGCTTCTGGCTTAAGATCATCGTCAGCATCGGACGGACCATTGCCCCCATGGCCGTCACAAAGCGTCCGAAGCATAAGACATAGTTTTCTTTTCTAAGACCTTTGTATTGTGAAATTAGATTCATGATACATTTTCCCCTTTGCATATTCCCCAGTTTTAAACTACTAATAATATACAATGAGGGCACTTTTTTGTCTATCTTATTCCGCCGGGTTTCAGCAAAAATGGTGGTTGATTGAAGCCGGAAAATGATGTATGTTAGTACTTAGGAAATAGAAGTTGTAGGGGATTATGACTGAGCGAAAAAGGAGAATATGATGAAATCAGAAGAAGTTACGAGAATACTGGAAAATGCCATCCGTATCGGAAAAGGTGTGATCCGGTATGGAAGTGTCGCATCGTATATTCCGGAGCTTGCCAAGGCAGATAAGAATAAACTTGGGATCTGCCTTTACACAATAGACGGCAATCAATTTGAGACCGGAAATACAGAGGACAGATTTACGATACAGTCCATTTCCAAAGTAATGGCACTGTGTCTGGCGCTGGAAACGTTTGGAGCAGAGTTTGTGTTTGATCATGTGGGCGTGGAGCCGTCGGGAGAGGCTTTTAACTCACTGGTAGAACTGGATAACCGGAGCAACCGGCCCTTTAATCCGATGATCAATTCCGGAGCAATTACGGTTGCAAGTCTGCTAGTGAACCATTATTCTATCGAAGATATGCAGAAGTATATGCAGGAAGTATGCGAAGATCCGGAGATCGCGATAGACGAAGCCGTATTTCAGTCTGAGATGGCGACCTGCGCAAGAAATAAGGCGATTGCCTATCTTTTAAAAAGTAAGGACATCATTGATACCGATGTAGAAGAAAGTGTTACCTTTTATACCAAGATGTGTTCCATGTCGGTAAATGCAAGAGATCTGGCAAGGTTCGGTCTTCTGCTGGCAAATGACGGAGTGCAGCTTTCCACCGGAAAACGTCTGATCTCATCTCAAACTGTGCGGATGGTTCAGACCATTATGCTTACTTGCGGAATGTATGACGGATCGGGGGAATTTGCATTAAGAACAGGAATTCCGACTAAGAGTGGAGTCGGCGGAGGTCTCCTCAGCGTGTCGAAAAAGAAAATGGGAATCGGGATCTACGGACCATCTCTTGACAAAAAAGGAAACTGTATCGCAGGCTGCGAATTGTTGGGATATATTTCAGAAGCACTGCATCTTCACATCTTTGATACCAGAGAGTGGAAGGTAGAAGAATAAAAAAAGACGATACTACAGAAATTCTTTCATAAGAGTTTCTGCGGTATCGTTTTTCTTTTATCTTAAAACAGATTTTTGAAGTTTCTCTAAATCAGCTTTATCCGGATGAGATAAAGCTCTGTCAAAGTTTTCAATCAACATATCAAGATTTGGTTTGTGGTTTGGATCTTCTTTCATTTTCACATACCGTTCTCTCATAGCCATCGGCATCTTGCCCTGGCACATATACTCTCCTACTATCTGATTGCTCGGATCAATATTTTCACGTACGTTGTGAAGTACTTTCTGATAATACTCTTCGCTTCCACCAAAGCCGGCTGTTCCGAATAAGAAGATTTTTTTATTTCTAAGTGATTTTAACAGTGTGGTTGTCGCTTCGTCAGCAGTTCCTTTGTCTGTCCAGAAGCCGATATAGAGTATTTCTGACTGCGGATCTGCATCTTTACATAGGCCAAAATAATCGAGAGTTTCTTCCGGAAGTATTTCGCGGATCGCATCGGCAAGTTCCTTTGTATTGCCTGTCATGCTGCTGAATAAAATAGAATATCTTTCTTTTCCCATGTTTATTACCCCGTTTCTTTTAAACATATTTTAATTATAACACTATTTTTTAAGATTGACAGTTTTTTTGTGGTAGGCATAATACAAGAAATAAGGTAATATATAGTTATGAATCAAGTCATGGAAAGAGGGGGATGAAAGCAATGGTTGATTTGAAAATGCTGGAGGAAAAGACTCCGATCTTGAAGGAGATCTGTAGTGAAAAAGAGGTGTTCTGGAAAAATCCGGACAAAACAGTTTGTGGGGAAGCAATGGAACAGATCGAACTTGGTATGGAAGATGTAGAAGATGCGGAGCGCAGACTGGAGCGTTTTGCACCGTTCATTATGAAATGTTTCCCGGAAACAAAGGAGAGAAACGGAATCATTGAATCTGTTCTGACACCGGTTCCGAAGATGAAGGATTTGCTGAATGAGAAATACGACAGCAATCTGGAAGGAAACTTATTATTAAAGCAGGACAGCCATCTGGCAATCGCAGGTTCGATCAAGGCACGCGGCGGTATTTATGAGATTTTGAAGCACACAGAAGAACTTGCATTAGAGCATGGGTTTTTGAGTCTGGAAGACAATTATGAGAAACTGGCGAGTGAAGAATGCAGAGAGTTTTTCAAAAAGTATACCATTCAGGTTGGTTCCACCGGAAACCTTGGACTGAGTATCGGAATCATGAGTGCAGCAGTTGGCTATCAGGTGATCGTACACATGTCAGCAGATGCGAAACAGTGGAAAAAAGACTTGCTCAGAAGCCACGGGGTAACAGTAAAGGAATATGAGTCAGATTACAGTGAAGCGGTGAAAAACGGACGTGCTTTATCTGATGCAGATCCGAACAGCTACTTTGTGGATGATGAAAATTCAAAAACACTCTTTCTTGGTTATGCAGTAGCGGCAAAACGTCTGCAAAAGCAGTTGGAAGAAAAGAATGTTGCAGTAGACGAGGAACATCCGCTCTTTGTATATATTCCCTGCGGAGTAGGCGGAGCACCGGGTGGTGTATGCTTTGGACTTAAGCTGCTGTTCGGAGATTATGTACACTGCTTTTTCATAGAACCGACACAGGCACCGTGTATGCTAGTCGGAATGGCAACCGGACTGAACCAGGAGATTTCCGTACAGGATATTGGGCTTACCGGACTTACCCATGCAGATGGGCTTGCCGTGGGACGTCCTTCTGGATTTGTAGGCAGAGTAATGAAGAATCTGCTTGGCGGCGAATTTACTATCCGCGATGGGAAATTATATGATTACATGAGAGACCTTCTCGGAACAGAGAACATTTTTCTTGAGCCAAGTGCTTGTGCTTCTTTTGAAGGACCAATACAGATTGAAAGGAATGAATCTGCACGTAAATATTTACAGGAGAATCATCTTGAAGAGAAAATGAAAAATGCGACACATATTGCATGGGCAACAGGCGGAAGTCTTGTGCCGGAAGCAATTCGTGAAGAATACAAAAACACGTATCTGGAGAAATAAAAAGAACCGGCTGATTCATGAATGCCGATTCCTGGTATAAAAAACTGAGGTCATTGTTCCATGATTAGGAAATGCTGACCTCAGCGTTTTTGAAATATTTAATTGTTGCGCTATATGGAATAAAAGTTTTGCTCGCCATTGTTGTATAAATTTAAACTCACATTCCATATCAGGATTTCTTTAATTCTTCCCTATACAATTCGGTTATATATGCCGGACCATTGCACCACAGTTTTGTTTTCTCATCATACAGTGCTTTTCCTGTCTTTGAACATAGAAAATCTGTCAATACCTCTTTTCTGTCCTTGCCCGTCTCTTCTGCGATTTCTTCTGTCACCATAGCGATAAGAAGGTCGATTGTATAATCCAGTTTTTCTTTTGGAATTGTTACTTCAGCCATATCTTCTCACCTTTCACAAATTTCAGACACTCAATAGCGGATTCTGTTTTGAAGCAATATTGATCTTTTAATTTATTTGGCAGCAACTGTTTAATACAAAAATCATCTGCTTCCTGATCACCTGCTGTTCCAAACGCCCCTGCAAGGTAGGCTGTAAGAGTTGCATTTGTCGCATCATCCGCAATCTTTCCTGCAATGATATCATACCTTGCCATTTCTTTGCAAAAATTCAGTAATATCTTCAAGCACAGCTTCATCACCTTCACAATGAAAAATCCCATAGCATTTTTCTATATATCCAAGAACATCGGCTTCTTTAAACAAGTGGATAATCTGTTCAACAGGTAAATGCCACTCTTCTGAAGCAAGCCGGATTAATCTTGTTTGCATGAAAGTAATCTCTGTTTTCTCACTCATAATGAATCCTCCTTAATTTCTTGGTCAATAATACTGGAATTTTCTACTCTTATCAATAACCCCAAGTCATCAGATTCCATTCTCCGCCTTCACTCCGTGCAAGCCACCATGACCAAGTGTATTCTTCGTTAGCTTCCCATGCACCGCCACCTTTTTTCGGCGAACGGAAACTGCTTTCAAATGCAATACATTGCGTAAAGGCTTCTTTATTATCATCCGTTCTTAAATTGTTCATCCATTCAATGTTATCTGCATTGTTGCATTCTTCATCCGGCAAAGAGAAGAACCAGCACAATGCAAAGCATTACGGTTATAATCTTTTTCATAGTGAATACCTCCAAATACCGTTTTTTCGTTCTCTGCGACTTCCCGATAAACGGGAAGTTAACCTCCTGTTACTCATCATCTGTAAATTCCATCATCTCATCAACAGTGCAGTCTAGCTTCTTGCAGATCTTCTCAATCGTCTCCATTGATACATACTGATTTTTCCCCATCCGGGCAAGAATATTTCCACTGATTCCAGTGAGGTACTGCATCTCTATTCGCTTCATATTTTTATCTATGAGCATTTTCCACAATCTGTTATAACTTACGCCCATAAGCTATCTCCATATTTCTCATTCAAATATATTTTGATTATATCATGACCGTTGCTTCGCAACTATCATGATCCAATTCGCCGTTCGCCAATCATGCAAGCATGTTGGCTCTCTTGCACTCATTATATCACGATTTCGTTAGGTCGAATACCTGTAATTTTTGATTTCTTCTGTAAAATGGAAAAGAGGATGCCCCGGCAAAGGGCCGCCTCTCCAACCATTTATTCTGAATTAATCAAAAGGAATCTCACTATCTGGTGCTTCCATGAATCCATCCTTAACTGTTTTGGATGTTTCCGACGAATCCGCTCAAGCACCGTTATCCTTTTATGACACTGCCTGGAACTGGCTGTTATACAGATGACTGTAGAAGCCGCCTTCTTTCAGCAGTTCTTCATGGATTCCCTGCTCAATGATCTTACCGTCTTTCATGACGAGGATCAGGGAAGCGTTGCGGATCGTAGACAGGCGGTGTGCAACGACAAAGCTTGTACGACCTTTCATCAGGTTATCAAATGCTTCCTGTACCTGCAGTTCGGTACGGGTATCGATACTTGAAGTCGCTTCGTCCAGGATCAGCATTGGCGGCAGACAGAGCATAACTCTTGTGATACACAGGAGCTGTTTCTGTCCCTGGCTGATGCTGTCCTCATGCAGGACGGTATCAAGTCCCTGCGGAAGTCTGCGGATGAAATCCCAGCTTTTTGCCTCTTTTGCTGCCCGGATGATTTCTTCATCCGTGGCATCCGGTTTTCCGAAGCTGATATTTTCACGGACAGTACCGGATTTGATCCAGGTATCCTGAAGCACCATACCGAAGCTCTTTCTGAGCGAATGTCGGGAAAGCTCATCGATCGGTTTACCGTCGATACAGATTTTTCCGGAATCCACGTCATAGAAGCGCATCAGGAGGTTGATAAATGTTGTTTTTCCGCATCCGGTAGGACCTACGATCGCAATACGCATACCAGGTTCAACCTGAAGGTTAAAGTCTTCAATCAGAGATTTACTCTTGTCATAGCTGAAATCTACGTGGTCGATATCCACATTTCCATCCACCTTTTCAAGTACTTCAGAAGAATCGTTTACTTCTTCCGGTTCTTCTAAGAGGTCAAAGATACGTGTCGCACATGCAAGGGCGTTCTGCATTTCCGTGATTACGGATGTAATGTCGTTGAATGGCTTCATGTACTGGTTCGCGTAAGAAAGCAGTACGGAAAGACCGCCGACAGTCAGGGCTCCAAGCGGGATCAAGAATGCACCTGCAAGCGCTACGGCAGCGTAAATAATGTTGTTTACGAAACGGGTGGACGGATTGGTAAGGCTGCTGTAAAATACGGCTTTCTGGCTATATTCTTTGAGTTCTTTATTGATCTCATCAAAACGCTTTGAAGCCTTGTCCTCATATCCGAATGCCTTGACAACCTTCTGATTTCCGATCATTTCCTCGATCAGAGCAGTCTGTTTTCCACGGGTTTCACTCTGATTTTTAAACATGGTAAAAGAGCGTGAGGAAATAAATTTTGCCACCAGGAAGCTGAGTGGTGTCAGAAGGATGACCATCAAAGTGATCCACACGTTCTTGGAAAACATGAAGATCAAGGTTACAACAACGGTCACAACGCCGGAAAATAACTGGGTAAATCCGAGCAGTAATCCGTCAGAAAGGATATCAGTATCGGCAATGATACGGCTCACAATATCGCCGGTGCTGTGCTGGTCCAGATAAGAAAGCGGAAGCTTCTGGATGTGGCGGATTGCCTGGGATCGGATATCCTGTACAATATGATAGGTCATGCGGTTATTGACAAGGTTCATGATCCAGATTGCGGCTGCAGCGATCACTACGAACAGAAGAATCTGCTTCAGATAGAGCCACATCTGGGTAAAGTTTACATTGTGCGCTGCTACGATCTCATCGATCGCATTACCGAAGAGAACCGGCACATAAAGCTGAAGAACCACTGATATTCCGGCAAGGATGATGCTGAGGATCAGGAGGATCCAGTATTTTCCGATATATTTAAAAAGCTTTTTCATTACACTGTCTTTTTTCATACCTACATCTCCCCTCTTTCATATTTTGCACGGTCTTCCGGGAACTGTGAGAAATAGATCTCACGATAAACTTCGCAGGATTTCATAAGTTCATCATGTGTACCGGATCCGGCGAGCTCTCCATTATCTAATACTAAAATCTTGTCTGCCTGGCGGATGCCTGCAACCCTCTGGGATACCAGGAAGGTTGTTGTCTCTCCTTCCAGTCCTGCGAGGGCTTTCCGAAGTGCTGCGTCAGTTGCAAAATCAAGTGCGCTTAAGCTGTCGTCGAGGATCAGTATTTCCGGCTTTTTCACAAGAGCGCGGGCAATGGTAAGACGCTGACGCTGTCCACCGGAAAGGTTCTTTCCGTTCTGCTCGAGCATGAAATCAAGCTGTCCGTCTTTTCCTTCTACGACTTCTTTTGCCTGTGCAACTTTCAGTGCATTCCAGATCTCGGAGTCAGATGCATTTTCATTGCCCCATTTCATGTTATCGCGGATGCTGCCTTTGAAAAGGACGGAGCGCTGCTGTACGATTCCGACCTTGTCGTGGATTTCCTGATTGGTGAGCTCTTTTACATTGCGTCCATTCAGTTTAACGGTTCCGCAGGTTACATCATAGAAACGGGAGATCAGGCTGACCAGAGTGGATTTTCCGCATCCGGTACCACCGATGATACCGACTGTCTGCCCCTTTTTTACAGAGAAACTGATATCAGAAAGGCTTGATGCACCGGCACCTGCATAGGTGAAGGATACCTTGTCGAATTCGACTTCATTTGCAGAAGGATCTGCCTTTGCAGAAGGGGTTTCCGGATAATGCATGGTAGTCCTGATATCCAGGACACCGACTACACGGTCTGCACATGCCATCGCCTTGTTCAGTGTAATGATCAGGGAAGCCAGCTTGATCAGCTCGACGATCATCTGTGCCATGTAGTTGTAAAGCGCGACAACCTGTCCCTGATGCATGGTTCCGAGATTGACCTGGAGTCCTGCTCTTGCGATCAGGATGACAGTTGCAATGTTGATCAACACGTAGGTAAATGGATTTAACAGGGCGGAAATTCTTCCGACAAATTCATTTAACCTGGTCAGTTCGGTGTTGCTCTTTTCAAATTCATTTACCGACTCTTCTTCGCGGCAAAATGCGCGGATCACGCGGACACCTGTCAGATTCTCACGGGTAAGTCCTGTGACGCGGTCCAGGGCAGCCTGCACTTTTTTAAAAAGCGGGATGCTGACCAGCATAATGAAAATGACGCCGACAAATAAAAGAGGGATCGCTACAACGAATACCAACGCACATTTAAAGTTGATCGTAAATGCCATGATCATCGAACCGATTACGATAAACGGACTTCTCAGAAGAAGACGAAGTCCCATGTTGATGCCGTTCTGGACCTGGTTGATATCATCGGTCATCCGTGTGATCAGGGTGTCCGTACCAATCGTATCAAGTTCGGTAAATGAAAAGCCCTGAATGTGGTCAAATACGGCCTGTCTTAAATTGGTTGCACAGCCGACACTCGCTCTTGCAGCAAAATACTGTGCGGTAAAACTGCAGCTAAGACCGACTGCAGCCATGAGGATCAGCACCAGGAACATCTTTACGATGTAGCCGTGGTCATTGTTTGCAATACCAATATCAATGATCTTGGCGACAACCACCGGAACCAAAAGGTCAAATACGACTTCCAGCAGTTTGAATAATGGTGCAAGAATACTTTCCATCTTGTATTCTTTCAGATAAACCCAAAGTTTCTTCAAACACACTCACTCCTGTTCTTTACTTCTTAGTTTTTTCTTGACCTACTCATTATAATGCGCTACCATCAATATGAATAATATTGTTTTTATGACAGCTTAATATAAAAAAAGTATAACAATGTGAGTGGCAAAAGGTATTTTGACCTATTTGATACCAGATTGCTACGTGCTTTGCACTCTCGCAATCCTCAAAAACATTCGTAATCCGCTCATTTTTCTTTGAAAAATGGCTACTTACTCATGTTTTTGGCGGGTCAAGAGGTCAAAAATCCTCTTGCAAGCAAGCTTGCATCGGCTTTCTGACCTTTTGACCCTGGTATCATCATATAACTAAACGGAGGGAAAAAAGAAAATGGAACTCAGACAGCTGGAATATTTCCGGGAAATCGCGAATACGGGAAGCATCAATGAAGCGGCGAGAAAGCTCAATATGTCACAGCCGCCCCTCAGCTATCAGATCAGGCAGTTGGAAAATGAACTGAACGTGCAGCTGTTTGAGCGTACCCATAAAGGGGTGATCCTGACGGCGGCAGGTAAGCTTTTGTATGACCGTGCGGCGAGCCTTCTGGATTATGCCAGATCGACAGAGCTTGAGGTGTCCCAAACGGGTAAAAAAAGGGTTCTGAGAATCGGGATCACGCCGACGACGGTCGGCACAGTCATGCCGTTTATCGCAGAATTTTCAAAGAAAAATCCCGACGTGAATTTTGAGGTTCACGACGGGATCACGTATACGTTATATGATTATCTTCAGGAAGGGATCATCGATATTTCGGTTGTCCGCACGCCGCTCCGGCTGGATGATGTGGAGTCCGCAGTCCTGCATTCGGAGCCGATGATCGCTGTCTCCAATCCGGAGATGCCTTCAGAAAGGCGGAAATCGCTCATTCTTGAAGAGTTAGTCCACAGACCGTTAATTCTCTACCGGCGCTATGAAAAGCTGATTATGGATGCATTTCACGCGCAGAATCTGGTTCCGGAGGTGTTCTGCCTGTGTGATGATGCCAGGGGCGCTACCCTCTGGGTGAAGGAAGGGCTTGCCACGGCGATCTTTCCACAGTCCATGGAGCCGCTTTGCGAAGGGCTGACTTGTCAGGTGCTTGATGAACCGGATCTGGTGACGAAGATCCTTCTGATCTGGCAGAAGGGGCGGAAGCCGACGGCGGTGGTGCAGGATTTTATGGATGTCTGTCTGAAATAATTTAAACCGTATCAAAAATAATAATCCTTAGTTTATTTTTGATACGGTAAGTGAATTGTAAGACGGATTCTCCATGTTCTGGCAGGTGGAAGCGATAAACATCAGTATGATCGATTTACGAATTGTTTTTCGATTATACTGCTTTTTCAAAGTCTGTCCCTATACCCATTTTCACTTCAAATGTCGTTCCGCTATGCTTATTTGTATAAACTTCAATCGTTCCGTCATGAACCCGCACAACTTCTCGCACCATCGCAAGGCCAAGCCCCACACCTCCGAGTTCCCGGCTTCTTGACTTATCTACCCGGAAGAACGGTTCGAAGATCTGCTCCCTGAATGCTTCATCAATTCCATTTCCTGTATCCGAAACCGTCAGAACAACTTCGTTCTTCTTCCTTATTGCCGATACCGTAACGGATCCATTTTCCCGATTATATTTAATCGCATTTTCCACAAGATTATATAGCATTCTGTAAATCAGAATATCACTCCCTGTCAAAAACAATTCTTCATCAGCCTTTGCTCCTGCTCCCTGTGACTTCTGTATCAGTTCAACCTTTTTTTCCTGTGCCAGCGGTTCCAGATCTGTCAGCACTTCCTCGATCAGACTATGGAGCTCAATTCTGTCATTTCGCGATACGGTCTGTAATTCGCTCATATCCAAAAGCGTTCGGACCAACTTGCTAAGACGTTCATTCTGCTCCGTTACCATCTGAATTGTCTCTTCTGCCACTGCGGTACTCTCCGGATGTTCTGTTGTATGGTATAGATCCAGTTGTGCCTGGATTAAAGCCAGTGGAGTACGTAACTCATGTGCTGCATTTCCCGTAAACCGGCGCTGCGTCTCGAATGATTCTGAAAGCCGTATAAGCATCTTATTGTAAGATATGCGAAGTCTGTCCAGCTCTGCAATCTTATTCTCTTCGATCGTATAATCTTTCAGATTCTGTGCCTGAACTTTTTCCACTGTCTCTGAAAATTTCCTGAGTGGTTTCAATGCCCGTCCACTGATAAAATAAGTCGCTGCGCCGCCAAACAGCGCTACAATAGCAGTAATCAGAAGGCTTCTGCTTCTATAATCTGATTTGGAGTTATAAACCTTCATGGAAAACTGTGACACAAAGTCATCCCACTCATTATCCGGAATATCAATGTACACCGATTCCGGCTCTGTGCCCTGATCCGTGATAGACTCCTGAAGCGTATCGAAATAATAGACTCCGTTTTTATATAAGAAAAAGGTAAGACATCCGCATAATATGGTGATCAACACGGTTGTAAGAAGTGTTAATTTCCACTGGAGTGATATTTTCTTCATGCTTTGCTATTTCCCCCTATCTTATAGCCCTCACCGATTTTGTTCACGATTGGATCATATCCGAGTCCTGCTTTCAGTTTTTTTCTCAAAGAAGACATATGCACTCGGATGGAACCGCTAAAACTATCCACAGAAGAATCCCAGACATGCTCGATCAGTTCTTCCTGACTGACCGGTCTTCCCTGATTTAAAAGGAGATATTCTAAAATTCCATTTTCTTTTCTCGTCAACGCAACCGGGTTATCGTCTGCATATGCAACCCTTTCTCTCGTATCAAATCGTAGTTTTCCGCATTCCAGACAGATATTTTTTTGTATAAATTTTCTTCTTGTCAGGCTTCTCACGCGCGCTTCCAGCTCCTGCAGGTGAAATGGTTTTTCCATATAATCATTTGCACCGGAATCCAATCCTTCAACTTTATCTGCGATCTGACTTCTCGCAGACAGGATCAATACTTTTGTCTCTTCATTTTCTTTGCGAAGTTCCCGAAGGATCTCCATCCCATCCACCCCGGGCAGGTTAAGATCAAGCACGATCAGGTCATACAGTTCCGCATAGATCATCTCCAGTGCCTGCTCTCCGTCATTACACATGTCCACCTCATAACCTGCCAGATGCAGACTTTTCGCGATCATATCACATAATTTCTTTTCATCTTCAACAACTAATAATCTCAATTTACTTTTCTCCATTTTCTTAACAGGAAATTTACATCCCATATTATATAATGTAGTCACTGAACGGTCAATAAGCCGACTTTGAGCAATAACATTGAAAGGAGCAGTTACTATTTACAGTAACAAGTGGTATCTTAATGAAATCAGAAAAAGCAACACAAATTTTTTTACTTGCAGCCGGTCTTGTATTTTTCCTTGCCGGGATTTACCGTGGAGAAGCTGCAACTATACTCAGTAAGGCAATAAAATTATGTATGGAGTGTGTCGGAATTGGATAAGAAATTAAAATCAAACAAGAACTTCCTGGTTCGTTTCCGCGGATGGTTTCAGGCAGTTGCAACACTGCTGACCAATCTTCATATTCCGAATCTGTTTAAAGGGAAAATTTATCAGGGAAAGGTAAAAACAATATGTGTACCCGGACTGAACTGCTACTCTTGCCCGGCTGCCACAGGTGCCTGTCCGATTGGAGCTTTCCAGGCTGTAGTCGGTTCATCAAAATTCAAGTTCACCTACTACATCACCGGATTCTTTATCTTGCTGGGAGTTCTGTTAGGACGATTTATCTGCGGTTTTCTCTGTCCGTTTGGATGGTTTCAGGATTTGTTGCATAAAATTCCGGGTAAGAAACTGTCTACTGCAAAACTAAAACCCCTGCGGTATCTGAAATACGCGGTTCTGGCCGTTTTTGTTATACTGCTTCCGGCATTTGTGACTAATTCGCTGGGGATGGGCGATCCATTCTTCTGCAAATACATATGTCCACAAGGCGTACTTGAAGGTGCAATTCCACTGGCACTTGTTAATTCGGGAATCCGCGCGGCACTCGGACACTTATTTACGTTTAAGTTTACAATCCTTGTATTTGTAATTATCTTAAGCATTTTGTTTTACCGCCCATTCTGTAAGTGGATCTGCCCGCTTGGTGCCATCTACTCGCTGTTTAACAAAATATCATTACTTAAGATTAAGGTGGATCCTGAAAAATGTGTTAACTGTCAAAAATGCAGCCATGCCTGCAAAATGGATGTAAATGTAGTAGACACACCGGATCACCCGGAATGTATCCGATGTGGAGCATGTATGAAAGCCTGTCCGACAAATGCGATCTGCTATCATTACGGATTTTCAGGCAAGAAACAGGCTGACAATAAATAAGCAAAAATGAATCAAATGATATTCAAAAGGAGATTAAAAATCATGAAAAACAAAACAAGTAGAACAAACTCAATGAAATTAAAAAAAGTAATTGCGGCATCTCTTGCCGTTTTCATTCTTTTTGCATTCACAGGTTGCAAAACTTCATCCGGTTCCGCAACAACTGAAAGCTCAAAGCAGGAAGATACTTCCACAACAGATTCAAGCAGTTCGGGTGATCTGAATGAAAAGCTGAATGACCTTTACCAACAGGAAAACCAGATCTTTGCAGATCACAAAGATGTGTGGGACAAAGCATTTGGCTTTATGAGCAAGAACATTGACGATGATACCAAGAATGAAAACTATGCGGACTTTCTTGCAAATATAATAGAATCAAATAAAGATTCTTTCTCCGAAGAAGAATATGCTACTCTGAGTAAAGACATTGAAACGATCCGCGGTATTGAAGAAGAAATTGCAAAACTTGAAAAAGAAATTGCCGCAGCTGATCCTTCCGGCAGTAGTTCCTCCGGCACAGATGACTCTACAGGTGTGTTTCACGGTTTCAAAGGGAAAGACCTGGATGGTAACGATGTAGATGAAAGCCTTTTCACCAAAAATAAAGTTACGGTTGTAAACTTCTGGTTCAGTGGATGCAAGCCTTGCGTTGAAGAACTTTCTAAACTGAATGAATTAAATGATACAATTAAGAAAATGGGCGGTGAAGTTGTTGGTATCAATACAGATACATTAGATGATAATCAGGATGGTATCAAAGAAGCGAAAGAAATCTTGAAGGCCAAGGGAGCTTCCTACAAAAACCTGACTTTCGACTCCGATTCAACAGTTGGAAAATATGCAGGAAACATTATGGCATTCCCGACAACAGTTCTCGTAGATAAAGACGGAAATATCGTTGGCGAACCTTTCATGGGCGGAATCGATGATCAATCAAACTACGAGCAATTAATGAAACAAATTCAGTCCATACTTGATCAGGAATAATTCATTTACTGAAGATGTATGCTAAATGAGGCTGTCGCATTAGTGCGGCAGCCCCTATTTTTTTGGTGTATTCCTATTTATCAGGATTCCATGTTTAACCTTCTGCTAGCTCTGAGGTTTTCCGAATGCTTTGTTTATGATTTAGGTAACATTCAAGCGTAGCAATACAATTCTCTGTTAGTATGTCTCGAAAATGCTTTGTTTCTTTTATGTATTGTATTTAAAAACTCATAACCTGCTCTTCGTCAAGTCTTTTAAGAATTTCGCATGCCAGCTTAACAGCGTTATCAAAGTCGCTATAAGCTGAAATTCCGTAATGTGTATGTGCATAGCGAACCGGAACTCCGATAACGATAACCGGAACCGCTTTTTCAGTCAGATGTATAGCTGCACCGTTGGTTGAACCGGCACTGCGAACTGCATCCTGAACCGGAATACCAAGCTTTTCTGCCAGATCCAGTGCATATCTTTGATAATGTGGATTGGTGATCATACGGGCATCAATGTGACGCAGCATCGGTCCTCGCTTGATAGCTGTCTGAACCATATACGACTCAACGCAGGTATCATCTGCCGGGCATCCCTCAAAAACAATTGCGATATCCGGTTTAATTACCTGTGCTGTTACAGTGGCACCGCGTACACCAACTTCTTCCTGTGCTGCACAAGCGCCAACAATATCCACATTCAGCTCCTGACCAGCCAGGGTATGCATAGTCTTAAGAATTGCCGCACATCCCAGACGGCAGTCAAAGCTCTTGC
>OLWR01000220.1_pt1 | contig 39168 bp, 38 predicted proteins | sample 1673531 | NCBI WGS metagenome assembly OLWR01 (sample SAMEA103958114, study PRJEB25191) | human gut metagenome | reverse complement strand
TTTGTAGAAAATGGTAAAGAAAGGATGTAAGGATATGGAAGAGAGAATGTTAGAAAAAACACCGGATTATTTCAATGTAACAGACATTTTTGGAGAAAACGTATTTAACGATTCCGTTATGCAGGAGCGTCTTCCGAAAAAGGTTTACAAGAAGTTGAGGGAAGTCATTGAAGAAGGAAAAGAACTTGATTTAGAGACTGCTGATGTAGTAGCACATGAGATGAAGGAATGGGCAATCGAAAAAGGTGCGACACACTACACACACTGGTTTCAGCCGTTAACCGGTGTCACAGCAGAAAAACATGATTCTTTTATTACCGCACCAATGCCGAATGGCAAAGTACTGATGAGCTTTTCCGGTAAGGAACTGATCAAAGGAGAGCCGGATGCATCTTCTTTCCCATCAGGAGGTTTAAGAGCGACATTTGAAGCAAGAGGATATACAGCATGGGATTGTACCTCACCGGCATTTGTACGTCAGGATGCAGCAGGTGCAACACTTTGTATTCCAACAGCATTCTGTTCCTACACAGGTGAGGCATTAGACCAGAAGACACCGCTGCTTCGTTCCATGGCAGCAATTAACGAGCAGTCCTTACGTCTTTTAAGATTATTCGGAAATACCACATCTAAGAAAGTAACACCTTCCGTAGGACCGGAGCAGGAGTACTTCTTAGTAGATAAAGAAAAATACTTAAAGAGAAAAGATCTGATCTATGCAGGACGTACTTTATTCGGAGCACCACCGGCAAAAGGTCAGGAAATGGATGACCACTACTTCGGAGCTATCCGTGAAAGAATTGCTTCTTATATGAAAGATGTCAATAAAGAGCTCTGGAAATTAGGTGTATCCGCAAAGACACAGCATAACGAGGTTGCTCCGGCACAGCACGAGTTAGCACCGATCTATGCAGAAGCAAATATCGCAGTAGACCATAACCAGTTAGTTATGGAAACACTTAAAAAAGTAGCAGGCCGTCATGGATTATATTGTCTGTTAAATGAAAAACCATTTGCAGGTGTGAACGGTTCCGGTAAACATAACAACTGGTCACTGACCACAGACGATGGAATCAACCTGTTAGATCCGGGCGATACACCACATGAGAACATCCAGTTCCTGTTAGTATTATCCTGTATCTTAAAAGCAGTCGATGAGCATGCAGAATTACTTCGTGAATCCGCAGCAGATGTTGGAAACGACCACAGATTAGGAGCAAACGAGGCACCGCCTGCAATCATCTCCATCTTCTTAGGAGCACAGTTAGAGGATGTGTTAAAACAGTTAATCAGCACAGGTGAAGCTACACATAGTATAGAAGGCGAAATGCTGAAAACCGGTGTGGCAACATTACCGGACTTCATGAAAGATGCAACTGACAGAAACAGAACCTCACCATTTGCATTTACAGGAAACAAATTCGAGTTCCGTATGGTAGGTTCTAAAGCATCCATCGCACAGCCAAACGTAGTATTAAATACCATCGTTGCAGAAGCATTTGCAGAAGTATGTGATACGCTTGAAAAAGCAGATGACTTCGATATGGCAGTACATGATCTGATCAAGAAAAATGTAACAGAGCATCAGAGAATCGTATTCAATGGAAACGGATACTCCGATGGATGGGTAGAGGAAGCAGAAAGACGTGGACTTCCAAACATCCGCTCTATGGTAGATGCCATTCCTTATCTGGCTACTGACAAATCTGTGGCTTTATTTGAGAGATTTGGTGTATTTACAAGAGCAGAGTTAGAGTCCCGTGTGGAAGTAGAGTATGAGACCTACGCAAAGACCATCAACATTGAAGCAAAAGCAATGATGAACATTGCAGGAAAACAGATTATTCCGGCAGTCATCAAATATGCAACCTCACTTGCAACCTCCGTTAATGCAGTTACTGCTGCATGTGGAGCAGATGTCAGCGTTCAGACAGAGCTGTTAACAGAGACCTCTACATTATTAGCAGAGGCACAGACAGCATTGAAGAAGCTGCATGAAGTAACAGAAAAAGCTGCTGCTATAGAAGAAGGCAGGGTACAGGCTGTTGCATACAGAGATGAGGTTAAGGTAGCAATGGATGAGCTTCGTGCACCGATCGACAAATTAGAGATGATCGTTGATAAGGATGTATGGCCAATGCCATCCTATGGAGATTTAATCTTTGAAGTATAATTAAAATTGAAAATGGAAGAAATAGAGTTATAAGCGTTATCAAAGGAGATAGCATAGAAGGTTAGAAAAATCTGACATTCGGTGTTGTCTCCTTTTTTATATTTATATCAGGAGAAAGAGGAGGAAGAAATTATGACAGATGAAATTATGAAAGTGATTAATGACAATGTCTACGGCGTCTGGTTTCTAATTGGTGCGGCATTAGTATTCTGGATGCAGGCAGGATTTGCAATGGTAGAGGCAGGTTTTACCAGAGCAAAGAACTCCGGAAATATCATTATGAAAAACTTAATGGATTTCTGTATTGGAACCGTAATGTGGTTCATCATCGGAGCATCTTTAATGCTTCCGGCAGCAGAAGGAAAAAGTGATATCTTAGGAATTCTCGGAACACCGGGATTTGGGGTATTCACAGACTATGCAAATTTCAGTTATTCGGGATTTGTATTTAACTTAGTATTCTGTGCAACAACAGCAACCATCGTATCAGGTGCGATGGCAGAAAGAACAAAATTCATAACGTATTGTATTTATTCAGCCGTTATTTCCGGTATCATCTATCCAATAGAAGCACACTGGACATGGGGCAATGGATTTTTAGTCAATATGGGATTCCATGATTATGCAGGTTCTAACTGTATCCATATGGTTGGTGGTATCTGTGCATTGATCGGTGCAGCATTCCTTGGACCTCGTATTGGAAAATTCAGTAAAGATAAAGATGGAAAAATTACAAAGGTTAACGCAATTCCGGGACACAACCTGGTTATCGGTTCCCTTGGTGTATTTATCCTCTGGCTTGGCTGGTATGGATTCAATGGTGCAGCAGCTACCGATGTTCCGACACTGGGATCTATCTTTTTAACAACAACCGTAGCTCCGGCAGTAGCAACTGTCGTATGTATGGCATTTACATGGATCAAATATGGAAAACCGGATGTATCGATGTGTCTGAACGCATCTTTAGCAGGACTGGTAGCAATTACCGCACCTTGTGATGTAACAGATTGTGTAGGAGCAGCAATTATTGGAGCAGTAGCAGGAATTTTAGTAGTCTTTGGTGTATGGTTTGTCGATAATGTACTTCATGTCGATGACCCGGTTGGAGCAGTCGCAGTACATATGTTTAACGGTATCTGGGGAACGATTGCAGTAGGTTTATTTGCAACATCTTCAGCACCGGGCTTTGAATTAGCAGGTATTAAAGAAGGTCTCTTCTATGGAGGCGGCTTCAAACAGTTAGGTTTACAGTTTGTAGGTATGTTCATTACCGCAGCTTGGACAATTGTTACAATTACGATTGTATTTATCGTATTAAAAAAGACCATCGGTCTTCGTGTTTCCGAAGAGGAAGAGATCACAGGTCTGGATGCAACAGAGCATGGACTTCCATCAGCATACGCAGGATTTGCAATTATGGATATCTCTGGTTCTACAATGGATGTCAATGAAAATACCGACCTTGGTGTGGCTGATTATGAAAGTGCATCAGAAACTCTGCGGAATGCAGCAGTTCCGGTTGCAGCAATGCCACATGAGCCGACAGGCATCTATAAAGTGGTTATTATTTCAAAACTGTCACGTTATGACAAGTTAAAGAAAGCCATGAATGAACTTGGTGTTACCGGTATGACCTGTACACAGGTTATGGGCTGTGGTGTGCAGAAAGGTTCCGGAGACCGTTACCGTGGTGCAGAGTTGGATGCAACACTCCTTCCAAAGATGAAGGTCGAAGTGGTGGTCAGCAAGATCCCGGTAGAGGATGTCATCGAATCCGCAAAGAAAGTACTTTATACAGGACATATAGGAGATGGAAAGATATTCGTATACAATGTAGAACAGGTAGTCAAAGTTCGTACAGGAGAAGCTGGAACGGCTGCTTTACAGGATGTAGAGTAAGCACAAATATGGGCTAATCTGGAAAGATTAGTATATCTAATCCCCTTAGTGTATATACATCAACAGAAAGAACCCCGACGGAAACGTCGGGGTTCTTTCGTGTTCCTTGATGACCTATTATTGAATCATTTACTCGCCTTCTTCGGAAGGGTTTTCAAAGTCGTTATTGCTATCATCGTCATTCTTGTTATCATCAGAAGGAGTATCAGGATTGTTATTGTTATCCGGATTCTTGTTATCATCATTCGGATTGTCATTGTCATTTGTGTTATCTTTTTTGTCCTTTTTATCCTTCTTCTCATTCTTATCTAAGAAACCACCAATATTTTCGAGTGCATCGGTTGTATTCGTAGAAGCATTATGCACATCACAGGTAGAATTTGCAAGCTCATCGGAAAGAAGATATGGACCATCTCCGGAGTTTGCAGAACCGCCAATGATATAGATGTTCGTCTGCTTCGTTTCTTCCGGACAAAACTCATTTGCAATTTTCATAGATGCCGTACAGATTGTTGCACGAACATGGTGGTCGCAGATTTCCGTAGGAACGGTTCCTGATGCAAAATATTCGGTATAAACTTGATTGCCGCGTGGATCACAGTCACAGATGCCTGCAACGGCAAGTTTACCGGATTTCTTACATACGGTAGCAGTCTCAATGCCTTCCGGTTTTTCAAAATCACGGTATTCCAATCCTTCGTTCACACGCTGCATGACGGCTTTCCATACATTTTTGGTATACCTTGTGCTCTTTAACGGAGAGTTGTCATCATATCCGCCCCAGACAACACAGGTATAATATGGAGAAAATCCTGCGAATAGAGAGTCACGGTTTTTCGTTGTAGTACCGGATTTTCCGGCTACCGGCATATTGCTGATATTCGCTGCAACACCGGTTCCCTGTGTCATAACATCTTTCATCGCAGAAGTGATCAGCCATGCGGTCGTATCTTTTAATACGGTATGTGTCTGAGGTGTATTATCAATCAGTACATTGCCGTCATGGTCAAGGATTTTTGTGAAAAATCTTGGTTTCGTATAAGTGCCGCCATTTGCGATCGTGGCATAGGCAGCCGTTAATTCTAAATTGTAGACACCTTTTGTCAGACCGCCGAGACAGAGTGACTGGGTGTTGTCCTCCGGTACAATGGTAGTAAAGCCAAAATCATCGAGGTAATCAAAACCTACCTGTGTACCGATCTCGGTCAAAGTCTTTACCGTTACGACATTGATGGAATTTGTAATGGCTTCCCGGAGTGTGGTAAATCCACGGTAGTTATTGTCGTAGTTACGGAGTGAAGTTCCGTTTTCATAGGAATAAGGAGCATCATCCTGTACGGTTGCAAGTGTCATGCCGGCGGAATCCAATGCCGGAGCATAAGCGGCAAGGACTTTGTAAGTGGAACCCGGCTGTCTTGCAGTTGAAGTGGCACGGTTCAGGGTCTTACTTGCTGTCTTTTCACCACGGCCACCTACTAACGCTTTTACTTCGCCGGTGGACTGGTCGATCAGTGTCATCGCAGCCTGTGGCTGTAACGTATAAGAAACGGTTTCGCCGCCTTCCGGAATGGTATCGCCATCCTCTAACATCTCGTTTTTGTATTTTTCAATGGCAGCCTCAGCAGCTTCTTTGGAGGCAAAATGGATATTGTAGTTTTTGTCATTTGCCTGATAGTAAGAAAGCATGGTCTGCTCACTGTAGTTCTTATAAGTACCGTCTTTTTTCTGGATGGTCAGACGGTAGGAGAAAGAATACTCCGGATTTGCGCCGTAATTTGCTTCGTTGTTGACCTCTTCATCACAGATCTTTTGCAGGTTGCTGTCCTGTGTGGAATAAATGGTCAGCCCTCCACTGTAGAGTGCTTTGTATGCCTGTGTTTCCGTATAACCTTTTTCATCGATCAATGTCTGGATCACCTGATCTGTCAGCGCATCTACAAAATAGGAAGTGACGTTATCATCGGCAACCTCAAGGTTGGCAACCTGGATCCGGTCATAGACCTTATCCTTCATGGCTTCGTCATATTCCTTTTGAGAGATGTATTCCTGATCTAACATGTTTTTTAATACCTTGGCACGGCGCTTTTTATTCTGGTCAGGGTTGCTGACCGGATTATAACGGCTCGGATTCTGTGTGATCGCCGCAATGACGGCAGATTCTGAAATATTCAGTTCCGAAACATCCTTATTAAAGTAACGTCTGGATGCCGACTGGACACCAAGTGTATTCTGACCGAGGTTGATGGAGTTCAGATAGTTCTCTAAGATCCAGTCTTTGCTTACGGATTTTTCTAACTGTACGGCTAAGTACTGTTCCTGCAATTTACGCTCTAACTTGTCCGAAAAACTGGATTCGCTTGTCCAGCCTGTAAATACATTGTTCTTCAAAAGCTGCTGCGTGATCGTGGATGCACCTTCTGAAAAGTGAAAACCATGTGTGATACCACGGACTCCCGCGCGTAAAATACCCTGTAAGTCAATACCGTTATGATCGTAAAAACGCTCATCTTCAATTGCAACAAATGCATGCTGTAAATTTTTTGGAATCTCATCTATGGTCACATAGACACGGTTGGAGCCGGAAGCCACCAACGTTGCGATTTCATTTTCATTGTTGTCTAATACCGTGGAGAGATATCCGGTCGGTGTAGCATCTATATCCTTAATGTCCGGTGCGGACTTGATAATGCCTCTTACCATATTGAAGACGGCGATCGCGCCAACCACAACTGCGATCAGAATGCAGATAAGAAATGTCTTTAAAAACATTACACGGAACCGTTTATGTGCCATCGACTGCTGGGAGGCTAAATCCTTCTCCTTTTTCGATGTGCGGTTCTTTCCATAGTTCATAACAGACCTCCTTTGTAATTAGTCTTAAACTATATTATGATACATTATACCAAAAAACGGCATAAGAATAAAGTATTAACTGATTTGCAGGCACTTTTCGGACAATTTGGTATTTACGGAAAATCAAAATACCGTTATAATGAGAGCAGAAAAACAGGAGAGAGATGACTATGGAGACAAACGGATACCGTGCTGTCTACGAAGGTGGACAGGGAGAGATCATAGAAAAAAAATCCAGATTTATTGCTACCGTACTTCCGATAGAAACGGAAGAAGAGGCATTGGAGTTTATTGCGAAGATGAAAAAGAAATACTGGGATGCAAGACACAATTGCTATGCCTATGTCATTGGCGAGTGTCAGGAGCTACAAAGATGTTCCGATGACGGAGAACCAAACGGTACCGCCGGCCGTCCGATGCTAGATGTGCTCCTGCATGAAGACATCCACAATACCGTAGTCGTAGTGACCCGTTACTTTGGTGGTGTGCTTTTAGGAACCGGTGGACTGGTGCGGGCATATCAAAAAGCAACCCAGAGCGGACTAGAGTCCAGCATAATTATAGAGAAGCAACGTGGCATTTTGGGAAGTATCGTAACCGATTATAATGGAATCGGAAAAATTCAATATATTTTGGCACAGAACAATATTCCGATTGCAGACAGCATTTATGGAGAAAATGTCAGCATACAGGTGGTAGTTCCGGCGCAACAGCAGGAAAAGATAGAAAAAGAACTGATCGAGGGTACGAATGGAAAAGCAGAGATCGACTGGGAAAAAGAGGTCATTTTTGCAATTGTTGAAAAAGATTTAAAAATTTTTTAAAAAGTGCTTGACTTTTGGTAAAATCATCATGTATAATACCCATTGTTGACACGACATTGGCCCATCGCCAAATGGTAAGGCAACGGACTCTGACTCCGTCATTTCAAGGTTCGAATCCTTGTGGGCCAGTTTTGAAAGCACCATATGCAGATATGGTGCTTTTTTGCTCTATAGGAAATACCGTATTACATTAAAGCGTGAAAATTTGTATTTCCTATAGAGCAAAAAGCCCTTCGGGCGAAAGAGAGGACAAGCAAATGTATCAGATGGATGCGCGTGTGCGCTATAGTGAAGTGGATGAAACGCATAGGATAAAACTGGAGTCCGTTCTGGATTACTTCCAGGACTGCTGTACTTTTCACTCCGAGGATGTCGGAGGCGGTCTCGAATTTTTAAAAGGACAAAAGAGAGCGTGGCTGTTAGCTTCCTGGCAGATCGTCATAAAGGAATATCCGAAGTTGGGAGAGCAGATACGGATTATTGCAAATCCATATGCATTTAAGAATTTTTTCGGACACAGAAATCTGATGTTGCAGGATGAGCATGGAAAAGATTTAGTCTATGCAAATTCTAACTGGATATTTGTAAATACGGAAACCGGAAAACCGGTTCGGATCCCGGACGAGGTTGCAAATGCATATGAGTTAGGGGAACCGTATCCGATGGAATATGCTGCAAGAAAAATCCCGATGCCAAAACATTTAGAAGCGAAAGAGCCGTTTGCGGTACACCGTTTTTGCATTGATTCTAACCATCATGTGAACAACGGCAAATATGTATTGATGGCAGAAGAATTTTTACCGGAGCAGTTTCTTGTGAGCGAGCTGAGGGTAGAATACAGAAAAGCAGCAGTTTTAGGCGATATCATGTATCCGTTTGTGGAAAATACAGAGGAGAAGATCGCGGTGGTGTTAGCGGACAAAGAAAAGAACCCATATGCGATCATAGAATTTTTCGGAGGAAGAAATGATTAAATTAGGAGAATATCAGGAACTGATTGTTGTAAAAAAAGTAGAGTTTGGAGTATACTTAGCACAGAAACCGGAGGATGAGACACGCGTGCTGCTTCCGGCAAAGCAGGTGCCGCAGGAGGTAAAGATCGGTGATGTGCTGAAAGTGTTTTTATATAAAGACTCCAAAGACCGGCTGATCGCAACAACCAATACACCAAAATTACAACTGGAACAACTGGCAGTCTTAGAAGTGTTAGAAATCGGAAAGATCGGAGCCTTTTTAGACTGGGGCTTAGAAAAAGATCTGTTCTTACCGTTTAAAGAGATGACCAGAAAGGTCGAGCCGGGAGATGAGATCTTAGTCACACTTTATATTGATAAGAGCCGCAGACTCTGTGCGACCATGAAAGGGATCTACGATCTGCTGTCAAAAGAATCTCCTTATAAAGAGGGAGATACGGTACAGGGAAGAGTCTATGAGTTCAGTGATAATTTCGGAACTTTCATAGCCGTAGATGACCGGTACTCAGCCATGATTCCACGTCATGAGGATTGCAGTTTCTTGCGGATCGGTGATATCATAGAAGCGCGTGTGACAAAAGTAAAACCGGATGGAAAGCTGGATCTTACCATGCGCCAGAAAGCATATCTTCAGATGAACCCGGATGCAGAAAAAGTGTTAGAGATCATTGATGAATATGCGGGAGTTCTGCCATTTAACGACAAGGCTTCTCCGGAAGTCATCAAAAGAGAGACCGGACTTAGTAAAAATGCTTTTAAGCGGGCAGTCGGACATCTCTATAAAGAGCATAAGATTGAGATTACCGATAAGGTGATCCGAAAATTATAAATACAAAACAAAAGAAAGAAGGAATCACGATGAAAAAAGTAATCAGTACACAGAACGCTCCGGCAGCGATCGGACCGTACTCACAGGCAATTGAAGTGAATGGAATGGTATATACATCCGGTGTGATCCCGGTAAATCCTGCAACCGGAGAGATCCCGGACGGCGCAGAAGCACAGACCAGACAGGCAATGACGAGTCTTTCTAATTTATTAGAAGCAGCAGGAACTTCTATGGATAATGTGGTTAAAACAACAGTATTCATTAAAGAAATGAATGATTTTGGAACGATCAATGAGGTATACAAAGAATTCTTTACTACAGATTTCCCGGCAAGAAGCTGTGTGGAGGTAGCAAGACTTCCAAAAGATGTACTCTTAGAGATTGAAGCCGTAGCCATAAAATAACAGGAGAACATATGACGACAAATAAAGGCGTAAACCGCACATTTCTCATTACTTTTCTGATCTATGTGGGCGGCAGTTTTTTATGGTCGCTGATAGGAAAACGTTTTGTGGACTCATTTTATGTAGATATTGCTGTTTCACAGCTCCTCGTATGTGTCCCGCCGTTTGTCTATCTGAAAATATCGGGGACGAAGACAGGGGAATTGATCCCCTATAAAAAAATCAGGATTTCCGATGCCCTTTTAGCGGTGGTTATGACGTATCTGTTTTACCCGCTGATGCTGGTCATGAATCTGCTGACGATGTTTTTTGTGGACAATACCTCAGCAGAGCTTGCGGCAACAATGGGACAGGAGAATCTGTTCCTCAATATCCTGTTTGTGGCATTGCTGCCAGCCTTTGTGGAGGAGTTTGTGTTCCGCGGAGTCTTTTATCAGACCTACCGGAAGAGCAGCATGAAGGCAGCACTGGTGCTCAGCGGACTTCTGTTCGGCTGTATGCACATGAACTTTAACCAGTTCTTATATACCTTTGTCTTTGGCATGATCTTAGTCTTTATGATGGAAGCAACCGGAAGCATTGTGACTTCCATGATCTGTCATTTTTTACTGAATCTGAACGGAGTATTGCTCTCAGGACTCAATGGAAGTATCAGGAATGCGAGCGTGAGTGATGCCGTACAGCAGAGCAGTAATTTAGCAAGCCAGCCAAAGATCTTATTAGCAGGGCTTCTTGTATGGGGAGTGATCGCTGTGTTTACGACCGCAGGCGGCTGTGCCATCTGGGTTCATCTGGCAAGAAAAAATGGAAGACTGGAACTCATCCAACAGAAGATGAATGAGGCAAAGCGTGAAAGAATCATAACACCGACCCTTGTGATCGGAATGGTATTAGCAGTCGCATTTATGGTAGTCTTTGAGATTTTTTAAGAAAATTAAAGAGCCTGAAATAAAAAATTCTAAAATAAAAAGATTCTAAAACAAAAAAGCAGGAGCTGCGTGAATGCCGACTCCTGCTTTTTTATTCTGTACTAAACAGAAATATCAATGTTGCCGCCAATATGCGGGTTCACTGAACGTTCCATTGCCTGTATCATCGTGTCTCCAAGCTTCTGTGTGACATCAAGCTGTTTTCCTAAGATCGCAACACTGATATCGGAAGGAGATGTACTTGGGGAGATCTGACTCAATGCAATGTTATTAAGAGTTGTTACATCCATACTGGCACCACCTTTCGTCTATTGATAAGTTTATTGTACTTCGGAGGTGTGAAAAGTGCAATAAGTTTTGAAAAATAAAAGAGAAAAACAGAATCCCGAAGGCAGTGAAAGCCAAGAGAAAAATAAGCCTCAAAATAAGATGGAGGTTTTCCGGGAAAGATGATAAAATAGTTTTATATGATTAGGGTGTCAAAAGGCGTTTTCAAGTTGCCAGCCCCTAAGTTGTAAGCCGCCTTTTGACATCCTAATCTTTATAGGCAAAATGAAAAAGAAAGAGAGAAAAATATATGCTGTATGATGTAATTATAATAGGAAGTGGTCCGGCAGGTTTGAGTGCTGCGATTTATGCAGAGCGGGCAAAGTTAAAGACACTGGTATTAGAAAAAGCACCAATGAGCGGAGGACAGATCTTAAACACCTACGAAGTAGATAACTATCCGGGAATCCCTGGGGTCGGTGGATTTGATCTTGGAAGTAAATTCCGGGCGCATGCCGATGCCGTAGGATGTCAGTTTGTAACGGCAGAAGTGTTAGAGATTAAAAACGAAGCAGATCATAAGGTCATTGTGACAGATAAGGAAACTTATCAGACAAAGACGATCGTATTAGCCAGTGGTGCGACACACCGGACCTTAGGTGTGCCGGGGGAAGAGGAACTCATGGGAATGGGAGTCTCTTATTGTGCCACCTGTGACGGAGCGTTTTTTAAAGGAAAGACAACGGCAGTAGTCGGAGGCGGAGATGTAGCGTTAGAGGATGCCCTGTTTTTAGCAAGACTCTGTAAAAAAGTGTATCTGATCCACAGAAGAGATGAATTCCGCGGGGCAAAGGTGTTGCAGGAACGGGTAAAGACAAGTGAGAACATTGAAATTCTCTGGGATACGGTTATTGAGCAGATTCAGGGAGAGGATCAGGTTGAGAGTCTTTCCTTATATAATAAGAAGACAGAGGAAAAGCAGGAACTTTCGGTCAACGGAGTATTTATAGCAGTGGGCATCCTGCCGAACACGGAAATGTATCGTGGCGTGGTGGATTTAGATGAAGCCGGTTATGTCATTGCCGGTGAAGATGGCGTGACAAGCTGTGCAGGGATTTTTGCGGCGGGAGATCTGCGTACCAAGCAGCTTCGGCAGGTCATTACAGCGGCTGCCGATGGGGCGAATGTTGTAACTTCTATCGAAAAATATCTGAATGAGCTGTAATTCTTTGTCAGGTTTTGTAAAGGAATAGGGTTGACAGTGTAGAAACGCTTTGATATAATGTTGTACGATAAATGTAATAAATTTGTAACAAAAGGTAAAGACTTATCAATAAATTGGAGGCACACATGAATCGTAACAGATTAAGAATACGAACATGCTGTTTAGCGGCAACAATAATGCTTGCAGGTTCCGGCAGTATGGCAGTTAACGCAGCTCCGGCAGCAGGATTATCCGACGAACTGAGTACAACAATCAGCAGTGTAACAAAAGAATCTACCGTAGCAGGTGGAACTCTTACATTTGCAAAAGCTGTTTCTGACAGCCAGAAAGCTGATGAGAATAAAGAAAATACAGACAATTCTTCCGAGGACAAGAGTGAGAAGGCAGAAAATGAGACTCCGGTTGTAAAATCAGAGTATGCAGATATCGCAATCGCACAGGTGGACAACTATGTAAATGTCCGCAGCACACCGGGCGAGGATGGAGAAGTCTTAGGAAAGCTCTATGACAAATCCGCAGCTACAGTGGAAGGCGAAGAGAACGGATGGTATAAGATCACATCCGGAAGTGTTACCGGTTATGTAAAGAAAGAATTCGTAGTAGTTGGTAACGAAGAGTTAGCAAGAGCCGTTGGAAGAAGAATGGCAAAGGTTAACACAGAGACTTTAAAAGTGCGTACAGATGCATCTACAGACGCACCTGTTTTAGGATTAGTACCGGGTGGAGATGATCTGACCGTTACAGAAGAGAGAGACGGCTGGGTAAAAGTCAGCGTAGAAGAGGGCGAAGGATTTGTATCTACAGATTATGTAAGCCTTTCTACAGAGTTTGTAAAAGCAGAGTCTAAAGCAGAAGAAGAAGCAAGACTTGCAAAAGAAGAGGCTGAAAGAAAAGCAGCAGAGGAAGCAGCGGCAGCAGCAGCCAGAAAAGCATCACAGCAGCAGAGTAGCGCACCGGCAGCAAGCAGTGCTCCGGCAAGAAGCTACGCACCACCTTCAGGCGGTAATGGAGCAGCAGTTGCAAGCTATGCAGGTCAGTTTGTTGGAAACCCATATGTATATGGTGGAACCAGCCTGACAAACGGAGCAGACTGTTCCGGATTCGTAATGAGCGTATATGCAGCATTTGGTGTATCACTTCCTCATTCCTCCAGTGCAATGAGAGGCGTAGGATATGAAGTAAGCCAGGCAGACATGCAGCCGGGTGACATCGTATGTTACAGTGGACACGTTGCAATTTATGTTGGAAACAATACCATCGTACATGCAAGTACACCGGAATCAGGTATCAAGTATACATCTCCGGCAGCATACCGTAGCATTATTACAGTAAGAAGAATTTTCTAAGAGTGAATATTTGAATATTGACAAAGCTGTCATTCTAAGGAATGGCAGCTTTTTTGCTTTATAAGATCAGGGTGTCAAAAGGTGGTTTCACATTTGTTGATTGGCAGGTTGCACAAAGCCGAGTCTGTTTTCTCCCAAAGTCACAAAAGCAGTCTCAGCTTTGTGCAAGGTACTAGCTGCTAAGCTATGAGCAGATTTTTGACACATTAATTTCTATAAGAAATGCTGTGTTGCGTTTAAGCATGGAAGTTGTGCTTCCTGTAGAGTGGAAATGCTTCGTAAGGGGGCAGATGCGCAATGATAGGTAAGGGCGTTATGGGAATGTTTATATGACAGACCAACGATTATACAATTTGCACAAATTCTACAAATTTCCGTAGAACTGGTGTCGTTTTTTGCAACCAGAGGAGAAAAAGTTATCAACATCGAAAAAGGTGGAAATATCGAAAAAAAGGAGTTATACACGAAGTTATAAACGTTATCCACAGAAAAAAAGCAAAAATTATAGGTTTACATAGCAAAAAAAGAGAACAGAGGTTTTGTACACAAATAATAAAGTTGATAAGTTTGTCAAAAAAAGGAGAAAAAGTCTTGACTTTTTTAAAGTAAAAATATTACGAAAGTTATCAGAAAATGTCAAAAATATTTCGAAAATATACAGACGAATTTCGTCTTTGGACAGGCAAGGTTGAAATCTGACCTTGATTTTGTTATACTCATGTATATTATCTTGAAAAACAAAAAATAATAGGTGTAGTGATGAAGAAGAAGATACAGATATTGGGGATGAAGCTTGACAACTACTCCGTGCGGGAATCCATCCTGTTAGCGGAGAGTTATTTAAATGGAACATCCTTAAATGCAATTGAAGATATATCCATGAAGATGCTGATGGAGTCTGAGAACAATGAAGTACTCGGACAGGCATTGCAGGAACTGGATATGACCATTATCGGTGAGAAAGAGATCCTTACGGCTGCGGAAGTGGAGACTCCACAGTGGCTGAAAGAGACGGTAGAACATGAATTTTTTCATGAGTTTATGAAGCGGATCGCGCGCAATCATAAGATTGTCTATATTTTAGGAGAAAAATCAGAGCAGATCAAAGCGCTGGTCGGATTCTTAAAGGAACATTATCCAAGGGTTACGGTTTCCGGTGTGTTTGCGTTAGAAGACTGTCCGGGGGATTACGAGAGTATTATTAATGAAGTAAACGGTGAGGCAGCAGATGTTGTGATCTCAGTGATCCCGTCTCCGCAGCAGGAAGAATTTTTAATGAACTATAAGAGCAAAATGTCGGCAAAGGTCTGGTACGGGATCGGAGAAGTGACCGGATTGTATTCTGACACGTTTTTGAAAAAAATTTTTCGGAAAATTTTTCATAAACATGTATTGCTCAAAAGAATAGAACAATATGAAAATGAAGATGAGGAGCGGAAGTGAAGATGAGGATTATGAACAGCCGTCCATGGTATGTGGATTATTTATTCATCTTTATGGGAACCGGGATCATGGCGCTTGCCATTCAGTGTATTTTTGAACCGATCGGACTGGTTACGGGAGGTTTTTCCGGTATAGCGATTATCATAAGAAAAATGACCGCCGGAATCGTAGAGGGCGGTGTTCCGCTGTGGCTGACAAACCTTGCATTGAATGTTCCGGTGTTTATCGCAGCACTAATTATAAAAGGAAGAAAGTTCTTGGGCAGAACCGTGATCGGAACGGTTCTTCTGTCTTTCTGGCTTTATGTGATCCCACAGGTTGACTTAACGCAGGGAGATTATATGCTTTCTGCCGTATTTGGCGGCGTGATCACAGGAATCGGAATCGGATTTGTGTTGCTGGCAAAGGCAACGACCGGTGGAACCGATATGGTGTCAGCACTGATCCAGAAATATGTGCGTCACTATTCCGTGGTACAGATCTTGCAGGTCATTGACGGAATGGTCGTTTTGGCAGGACTTTATGTATTCGGTCTTAAACCGGCACTTTATGCGATCGTGGCAATTTTTATCACCTCGAAGGTTTCCGACGCACTGATGGAAGGTATGAAATATTCCAAGGCTGCGTTCATTATTACAGACTACTATAAAGAAATTGCAGATGCGATCATGACACAGTTAGACCGTGGACTGACCGGTCTGGATGCGACGGGAATGTATTCAGGCGATAAGAAGACCGTGCTTTATTGTGTGGTTTCTAAAAAAGAGATCGTGGAGCTTAAGGACATCGTGGCGAAGATCGATCCGAAGGCATTTGTGATTGTGACGGATGCGCGCGAGGTCTTTGGAGAGGGTTTTTTGGAAAATTAGCATAAGAAAAACGAGATTTACTCTTTATTTTTTTGACGTTTTGCATTAAAATATAAAAAGAGAAAGCCGTTTTTGTGAAAAATCACAAAGAATTATTGTGAAATTTGCATAGTGGCAAAAGGAGAGAAGGGGCGTAGGCATATGATTTCAAATCAAATATTACAGAGCACAATAGATGGATTAAAAGGAATCACGCGTGTGGATTTATGCATTATCGATACGGAGGGAAAAGTTCTGGCAACTACGTTTCCGGATGCGGACAAATACATTGGTCCGGCAGCGGCTTTCGTGGAATCTCCGGCAGACAGCCAGGTAGTACAGGGATGTCAGTTCTTTAAAGTGTTCGATGAGCATCAGTTAGAGTACATCTTGTTGGCAAATGGTGATAGCGATGATGTATTTATGATTGGAAAGATTGCAAGTTTTCAGGTGCAGAATCTTTTAGTAGCATATAAAGAGCGTTTTGATAAGGATAATTTTATCAAGAATCTGCTTTTAGACAATCTGCTTCTGGTAGATATATACAACCGTGCCAAGAAACTACATATTGATACTGAGGTACGACGTGTGGTATTTATAATAGAGACCAACCGCGAGAAGGATGGCAATGAGTTAGAGAAGGTCAGAAGCCTTTTTGGTGGAAAATCCAAGGATTTTGTAACCGAGGTAGATGAGAAGAACATCATACTGGTTAAAGAACTGGCTGATAATGAGAGCTATGATGATCTGAAAAAGACGGCAGATGTGATCTTAAGTCTTTTCCCGACAGATGCAAATCACAGCATCCATATTGCATATGGTACGATCGTCAATGAGATCAAAGAGGTATCACGTTCTTATAAAGAAGCGAGAATGGCATTGGATGTAGGTAAGATTTTCTTTGAAGAAAAAGAAGTCATTGCATATTCGGCACTTGGAATCGGAAGATTGATCTATCAGCTTCCAATTCCACTGTGTAAAATGTTTATCAAAGAGATCTTCGATGGAAAATCCCCGGATGATTTTGACGAGGAGACATTGACGACGATCAACAAGTTCTTTGAGAACAGCCTGAATGTGTCTGAGACCTCCAGACAGCTCTATATTCATCGTAATACCTTAGTTTACCGGTTGGATAAATTACAAAAGAGTACCAGATTGGACTTGCGCGTCTTTGAAGATGCGATTACATTTAAGATTGCCCTGATGGTAGTAAAATATATGAAGTATATGGAGTCTTTAGATTACTAGAAGTTTAGGAGGCACACATGATTAAGCTCGAACATGTCAGTAAGGCATATTCTGCAGGAATACCGGCATTGAATGATGTCAGTCTGCATATAAAAGAGGGCGAGTTTGTGTTCGTAGTCGGAGAGAGTGGTTCCGGTAAATCCACCTTTATCCGTCTGCTGTTAAAAGAACTTGAGCCGACCTCGGGAAAAATCTTCATTAATGGTCAGGAAATTAACCGGTTAAAGAGAAAACAGATTCCGAAACTCCGCCGGAACATCGGTGTTGTATTTCAGGATTTCCGTTTGCTGAGAGACCGGAACGTATATGAAAATGTTGCTTTTGCACAGCGTGTCATTGGCACAAGTACCAAAACGATCCGCAGCAGAGTACCACAGATGCTTTCCATGGTGGGACTTGCAGCAAAATATAAATCCCTGCCAAGGCAGCTTTCCGGTGGAGAGCAGCAAAGGGTAGCGATTGCGAGAGCGTTGGTCAATGAGCCAAAGATCCTGTTAGCAGATGAGCCGACCGGAAATCTGGATGAGAACAATGCATGGGAGATCATGAAGCTCTTAGAAGAGATTAACGAAAGAGGAACAACCGTCGTTGTGGTCACACACAATCTGGATATTGTAAAGGCGATGAAAAAGCGTGTAATTACCATGCGGAAAGGCGTCGTAATCAGCGATGAAGATTTAGGTGGCACAAATGAGATTTAGTACATTTCTTTATTCCGTAAAACAGGGAATGAAAAATATCGGGAGAAATAAGATGTTCTCCTTAGCTTCCATTGCGACAATGGCAGCATGTATTTTTCTGTTTGGTATCTTCTTTTCTGTTGTGACCAATTTTAAGACCATGGTCAAGACGGCAGAAGAGGGAGTCGCTGTTACCGTGTTTTTTGAAAAAGGCATAGAACAGGACAAAATAGATGAGATTGGAAAAGAGATCAAAAAACGTCCGGAGGTAGCAAAGTATGATTTTGTATCTGCGGATGAGGCATGGAAGGATTTCCAGAAGGAATACTTTAAAGGTAACAAAGAAGCAGCCGAAGGTTTTGAAGAAGATAACCCGCTTGCAAATTCCTCGCATTATGAGATTTATCTCAATGATGTGTCTATGCAAAAGGCACTGGTTACTTATTTGAAGGGCTTAGACGGCGTGCGTGAGGTACATCAGTCAGAGGTGGCAGCAAATACTCTGTCAGATCTGAATTCTCTGATCGGATATATTTCAGCAGGCATTATTCTGATTCTCATTGCTGTTGCAGTGTTCCTGATCAGTAACACTATACGAACGGGTATCTCCGTAAGGCGGGAAGAGATTGCGATCATGAAGCTGATCGGAGCGACGGACTATTTTGTCCGGGCACCATTTATCGTAGAGGGTGTAATGATCGGACTGATTGGTTCCGTGTTACCGCTGATCTTACTTTACTTCGTATACAGCAGTGTTATTACTTATGTTTCGGAGAAGTTTGTATTTTTAAGCAGTATGCTGAATTTCCTTCCGGTAGGACAGGTATTCCGTGTATTGGTTCCGGTAGCGTTGCTGTTAGGTGTCGGCATCGGATTTCTTGGAAGCCGCGTAACAACAAAGAGACATTTGAACGTGTAAATTTGTCCCAATAGGGTGTGATGCTCTATTGGGATGTTTTGATAATATAGGGAAAATACCATGAAAAACAGACTTAAAATCATTACAGCCATCATGCTGACACTTATTTTCTGTATGCAGCCTGTTTGCAATGTTCAGGCAACAGAAGAAAGTAATTTAAGCGAAGCACAGCAGGAGAAGAAGACGTTAGAAAACGATCTGCAAAAGGCAAAAGAATTGATCGATTCGCTCAAAGGCTCAAAAGAAGACATCCAAAGCGAGGTTGAGAAATTAGATAAGCAGTTAAATGAGATTTCCGGTAAGGTCAAAGAATTAGAGAGCCGGCTTTCGAAAAAACGTCAGGAGATTGCCGATACGGAGAGTGCGTTAAATAAAGCGAAGGAACAGGAAAAGAAGCAGTATCGGAATATGAAGAAACGAATTCAGTTCATGTATGAGAACGGACAGACCTCTTATGTGGAAATGCTTCTTTCTGCGGATAGTTTTACGGATTTTTTAAATGCGGTGGAGTATATCACACAGATTTCACAATATGACCGTAAAATGTTAAAGGAATATCAGAACATGCAGGTGACCATAGCGGATACGCAAAAGACACTGGAGACCGATTATGCTTCACTGCAATCCCTGCAGGCAAAGGTGCAGGAGGAAAAACAGGCAGTTGTAGCCTTAGAGTCGGCAAAAAAAGGGGAACTGAATGATGTTGCGGATGATCTGACAGATGCACAGACTGTTGCAAAAGCATATGAGGCAGAGATTCAGGCACAAAATGAAGTGATCGCACAGATTCAGGCAGCCCAGAAGAGGGCAGCAGAACAGCAGGCGGCGCAACAACAGGCACAGGCGGCAGAAGGAAATCAGGGTGCGACAGATGCAGCCGGAGAAAATCAGAATACTGCCCAGAACACCACACCATCCGGGAACGGACAGTCCACCGGAAGTATGATGTGGCCATGCCCAAGCAGCAAAAGGGTGACCAGTGATTACGGACCGCGTACCTCCCCGACAAATGGAGCGTCCTCGAACCACAAAGGCATTGATATCGGTGCGGCTTATGGAGCAGATATTGTGGCAGCGGACGGAGGAACGGTGTTAGTAGCGACTTACAGCAGCAGTGGCGGTAATTATGTGATCATTGATCATGGCGGCGGATTGTGTACCGTGTATATGCATGCATCTTCTTTAACAGTGTCGGCAGGGCAGACCGTGTCGAAAGGACAGGTTATTGCAAAAGTAGGAAGCACCGGTATCTCAACCGGAAATCATCTGCATTTTGGCGTAACACTGAACGGTGTCTATGTAAGTCCATGGGGATATGTAAGTTAGGCGTAAGTACTGACCGTTAAAAAGCAGACATATACTTTTGTAAAAAAGAGAAGCTGTGAAAAAATAGCGGAACACGGAAAGGAACAGGTATGATAGAAGAAAAGGAACAGATCGAAGAAGTGAAAGAACTTCCTGAGGCAGACGAACAAAAAAGAAGTTTTAAACGGGGGATCCGGGCAGGAATAGCCGTGGGTGTTGCCATTGTATTGGTCCTGATGCTCATTATTACGGTAGCAGTAAGAAATCATTATATGGTAAGTTTTATTAATAAAAAAGCAGCGGATTCACAGGATGTCTTAGATGCAGAGTCGGAATCGAAGATCAAAGAGCTGTTAGGACAGATCGATCTGTATTATTATAAAGACACCGACAAGGCGGATCTGACAGATGGACTGTATAAGGGATTGTTTGAAGGTTTAGGAGATTCTTATTCCGTTTACTATACCAAAGAAGAATATGAATCCATGATGGCATCAACCAGTGGTACTTACTTTGGAATCGGAGCTGTTTTAAGTCAGGATGTAAAAACAATGCAGGTCAGCATCCTTCATGTATATGAAAACACACCGGCAGAAAAAGCGGGGTTAAAAGATGGGGATGTGATCGTGAAAGTAGAGGACATCAATGCAGCAGAAATGGAACTGTCCGAACTGGTAACGCATATCCGTGGCGACAAAGGTACAACAGTACATATGCAGATCGCCAGAGAAGGTGAAGCGGACTATCTCGAGCTTGACATTGAAAGAGATAAAGTAGAGGTTCCGACCGTTACATCTGAAATGTTAGACAATCATATCGGATATATTGCAATTACGGAATTTGCAGAGCCGACCGAGGAACAGTTTATGCAGGCGGTCAACTCTTTGAAAGATCAGGGAATGGAATCAGTAATTATAGACTTGCGTGACAATCCGGGCGGATACCTGACGGCAGTCACAGAGATTTTAGATGATATCCTCCCGGAAGGTCTGACTGTTTATACGGAAGATAAATATGGAAACCGGCAGAATTATACCTCGGATGAAGAGCACAAGATGGACTATCCGATGGCAGTGCTGGTAAATGAGAACAGTGCAAGTGCATCTGAGATTTTTGCGGGTGCAATTAAAGATTATCAATATGGAACTTTGATCGGCACAAAAACATTTGGAAAAGGAATCGTACAGAGTGTACGCCAGTTATCCGATGGCAGTGCCATTAAACTGACCACAGCAAAGTACTACACACCAAAAGGGAACTATATCCATGAAGTGGGAATTGAACCGGATGTGAAATTAGAATATGAATATACCGGTGATAAAAATGCCGATTATGATAAGGCATATGATAATCAGATTCAAAAGGCAATAGAAATATTGAATAATAAATAATTTTTATGAAAGAAGGTGGCATGTTGGTAGAATTAGACCAGTTCAAAGCAGAATTGAACAATTACAAAGAACCATTATGTGAAGTGAGGGATTCACTTTGACTTAGCAAATAAGGAAAAGCGGATCGAAGAACTCGAAAGAGAAATGGAGGCTCCAAACTTCTGGGATGATACAGAGACTTCCCAAAAGAAGATGAAGGAGTTAAAAAGTTACAAAGATGATGTAGAGGTATATCGTCAGTTAGAAACAAGCTATGAAGACATAGAGACTTTGATCGAAATGGGCTATGAAGAAAATGATGCTTCGATCATTCCTGAGATCGAAGAGGAACTAAACCGTCTGAAAGAAAGTTATGAGCAGCTTCGTATCAAAACACTGCTATCCGGCGAGTATGATCACAATGATGCAATCCTCTCCCTGCATGCAGGGGCAGGCGGAACAGAGTCCTGTGACTGGGCAGCAATGCTTTTTCGGATGTACAGCAGGTGGGCTTCGGATAAAGGATATCAGTTAGAAGTACTGGATTCCTTAGATGGAGATGAAGCCGGAATTAAGTCGATCACTTTCCAGATTAGTGGAGAAAACGCATACGGCTATCTGAAATCTGAAAAAGGAGTGCACAGACTGGTACGCATTTCGCCGTTTAACGCGGCAGGAAAACGTCAGACTTCCTTTGTTTCCTGCGATGTAATGCCAGATATAGAGGACAACATAGACATTGAGATCGCAGACGATGATATCCGGATTGATACCTATCGTTCCTCCGGTGCGGGTGGACAGCACATCAACAAGACTTCCTCGGCAATCCGTATTACACATCTACCGACAGGAATCGTAGTGCAGTGTCAGAATGAACGCTCCCAGCATATGAACAAGGATAAGGCTATGCAGATGTTAAAAGCAAAGCTGTATCTGTTAAAGCAGGAAGAGAATGCAAAAAAAGCAGCGGACATCCGTGGAGATGTTACCGAAATCGGCTGGGGCAACCAGATCCGTTCCTATGTATTGCAGCCGTATACTATGGTAAAAGATCATCGGACAAATGAAGAAACAGGAAATGCCGACAGTGTGTTAGATGGTAAGATCGATATTTTTATTAATGCGTATCTGAAGTATGTGGCACAGAAGGGTGTGAAGTAGGGGCGTATTAGGAAGAGAGTGTGTTCAGCGAGCTCCCGCCAATGATTCCAAGTTTCCTTGTGCTGGACATTCCGATGAACCTCCCCCAAAGCAGGAAGCGTGTTCGCCAGAGGGCTCCACGCTTCCGGGAGTTTCATCTCCATAGCACAAAAGAAACTCTTCATCATTGGTGGGAGCTCGCTGGGATATACGCTTTCTAAAGCGGTTTGGGGGAGATTTCCCAAGACAATTTACAGAGAAGATGAGAAAATTTAAATAAGAGGTGTCACTCAAAAGAATGAGTGGCATCTTTTATTTTGTAGTTTCCAGCCTGCACAACGCCGCTTCCCCGGCTATTCCCACAGACAGTTGCGAGGCTTCCGTCGTGAGGAGCACACTGCCGCTCATGTTTTGTGTCTGTTTGAGCCCGTAGGGCGAGTTGCACAAAACATGAGCAAAAAGGCGTGTGAGACGAACAGGAAACGCAGCCTGTCTGTGGGAATAGCCGGGGAAGCGGTATCATGTACCTCAAAAAATACGAAAAACCAGTTGCAATCCACTAACAAAATATGCTATTATCTTTCTTACGAGCACAAATGTATTTCTGACGCAAACACAGGAGGTCAAATCAGACAATGGAAGAGAAAACCTCATACTTTGTTTTAAAAGAAAAAGCAGTTCCGGATGTACTGCTTAGAGTAGTCGAAGCAAAGAGACTGCTGGAATCAGAAAAAGTCGCATCTGTGCAGGAAGCTGCAGAGCGAGTAGGTATCAGCAGGAGTTCTTTTTACAAATATAAAGATGATATTTTTCCTTTCCATGAAAACAGTAAAGGAAAGACCATCACGATGGTTCTTCAGATGGATGATGAGCCGGGGCTTTTGTCTGTCGTACTCCGGACCGTGGCAGAATATCATGCCAATATATTGACGATACATCAGAGTATTCCGGTCAATGGGATCGCATCCTTAACATTGAGTGTGGATGTGCTGCCGGAAACCGGTGATGTTGCGGCAATGACACGGACAATGGAGGAGCATGAAGGAATCCATTATTTAAAAATATTAGCTAGGGAGTGATTCAATGATTAAAATTGCAGTATTAGGATATGGAACCATTGGTTCCGGTGTGGTAGAAGTTTTAGAGACAAACCGTGAACATATCACACAGACCGCAGGTCAGGAGATTGAAGTAAAATATGTTTTGGATTTAAGAGATTTCCCGGGAGATCCGATCCAGGACAAGATCGTACACGATTATGAAATTATCAAAAATGATCCGGAGATTCAGATCGTTGTAGAGGCAATGGGTGGCGTAGAGCCGGCATATACTTTTGTAAAAGGCGCATTACTAGAAGGCAAACATGTGGCAACATCCAATAAGGCATTAGTTGCAAAACATGGTGCAGAGCTTTTAGAGATTGCCAAAGAAAGAGAGATCAACTTCTTATTTGAAGCAAGTGTAGGTGGTGGAATCCCGATTATCCGTCCGTTAGTAACTTCACTGACAGCCGATATCGTAGAAGAAATTACAGGAATCCTGAATGGAACCACGAACTATATGCTTACCAAAATGAGTACCGAGGCTTCCGATTACAATGAAGTGTTAAAGGACGCACAGGCAAAGGGATACGCAGAAGCAGATCCGACAGCGGATGTAGAAGGCTATGATGCATGCCGTAAGATTGCAATTTTAACATCCTTAATATGTGGAAAAACCGTAGATTTTGAAGAAATACATACCGAAGGAATTTCTAAGATCACACCGGAAGACATTGCATATGCAAAAGCAATGGGACGTTCCATCAAGTTATTAGCAACCAGCCGCGGAGACGGAAACGGATATTATGCAATGGTAGCACCGTTTATGTTAGGAGAAGATCATCCGTTAAATAACGTCAATGGAGTGTTCAATGCCATTTTTGTACATGGAAACATGTTAGGAGATGCGATGTTCTATGGAAGTGGAGCAGGAAAACTCCCAACTGCAAGTGCAGTAGCAGCGGATATCGTAGACATAGCAAAACATTTAAAACGCAATATCATGATCACCTACAGTGCTGAAAAAATGAACCTGTTGGATTATAAACAGGCAGAATACGCATACTTTGTCAGAACGACCGACAGCGAAGAACAGGTCAAAGCCGTTTTCGACAATCCGGCACTGATCAAGATCAAAGAAGTGACAGGCGAGACAGCATTTGTAACAGCAAAAATGAAAGAAGAAACATACTTAGAAAAAGCAAAACAGCTTAGCGGCATCCAACAGATGATCCGCGTAGATTAGGAGGCAGTTTTCGTGAAATATATCGTAGTGTTAGGCGATGGAATGGCAGATAAGCCTATTCCGGAATTAGGAGATAAGACACCATTAGAGTATGCAAAGACACCCATGATGGACAGTCTTGCAGAATTAGGAGAGATCGGAATGGTTCATACGATCCCGGATGGAATGAAACCGGGAAGTGATACGGCAAATCTTTCTGTACTAGGCTACAATCCGAGAAAATATTATTCCGGACGTTCTCCGCTAGAGGCATTGAGCATAGGTGTTCCAATGAAAGATACGGATATTGCACTGCGCTGCAATTTAGTAACACTTTCAGAGAACGAAGATACCTATGAAGAAAGAACCATCATCGACCATAGTTCTGATGAGATCAGCACAGAGGATGCGGCCATTTTATTAGAAGCAGTAAAAAAAGAATTGCAGACAGAACAGTATCAGTTCTATGTAGGAACCAGCTACCGCCATCTGCTCATCTGGGATAAAGGCGAGGTTGTCGATTTAGTCCAGCCACATGATGTTTTAGGACAAAAGATTGGCGACAAGCTGCCGGAAGATCAGGATTTAAGAGAGATGATGAAAAAAAGCTATGATATCTTAGTTAATCATCCGATCAACGTAGAGCGTAGGAAAAAAGGACTTCATCCGGCGAACTCCTGCTGGTTCTGGGGAGCCGGCACAAAACCGTCACTGTCCTCATTTGAGGAAAAGACAGGCAAGAGCGGAGCTATGATCTCAGCAGTAGACCTGTTAAAAGGAATTGCGGTTGGTGCATCCATGAAAGTCATTACGGTAGAAGGAGCCAATGGCGGACTTCATACCAATTATGAAGGAAAAGCGGAGGCAGCTGTAAAAGTGCTGACCGAGGACGGATACGATTTTGTATACGTTCATGTAGAAGCGCCTGACGAAATGGGACATCAGGGCAGTGTAGAAAAGAAAGTCAAAGCCATAGAGAACTTAGATGAACGTGTCATCCGCCCGATCGTACAGGGAATGGGAGATGCAGGAGAGGATTACAGACTTTTGGTACTTCCGGATCATCCGACACCGATCTGTATCCGTACACATACCGCGGACAATGTTCCGTATCTGCTATATGACAGCAGAAAAGAAGAACATCATACCTATCATTACAATGAAAAAGAAGCAGCCGAGACCGGAATTTTAAAAGAGGAAGGTCATAAGCTGATAGATGAACTTTTTTCATAGTAGCGAAGGGTTTAGAATAAGATGTAAAACATCTAGGAGGAAGTTATGCTGATAGTTAAGAAGTTCGGCGGAAGTTCAGTCGCCGACAAAGAAAGAATTCTCAACGTTGCAGAGAGATGTGTAGAAGATTATAAAAAAGGCAATGACGTTGTCGTAGTACTTTCTGCAATGGGCAAAACAACAGACCATCTGATTGATATGGCACATGATATCAATCCAAATCCGTCCAAAAGAGAGATGGATATGCTTTTAGCAACCGGAGAACAGACATCCGTAGCACTGATGTCTATGGCGATGGCAACCCTTGGAGTTCCATCTGTTTCTCTGAATGCATTTCAGGTAGCAATGCATACCTCATCCAGTTATGGAAATGCAAGATTTAAAAGAATCGATTCCGACAGGATCCGTCATGAATTAGACAATAAGAAAATTGTCATTGTTACAGGATTCCAGGGAGTCAACAAATATGATGACATTACCACATTAGGTCGTGGCGGTTCCGATACAACAGCCGTTGCACTTGCCGCAGCACTGCATGCAGATGCCTGTGAGATCTATACAGACGTAGAAGGTGTTTACACAGCAGACCCAAGAGTTGTGCCAAATGCAAAGAAAATGAAAGAGATCACATACGACGAGATGTTAGAACTTGCAACCCTCGGAGCAAAAGTATTGCATAACCGTTCCGTGGAGATGGCAAAAAAATATGGAGTACAGTTAGTTGTTCGTTCCAGTCTCAACAGAGCAGAAGGAACAGTGGTGAAGGAGGACGTAGACGTGGAAAGTATGCTTGTTAGCGGAGTAGCTGTAGATAAAAATGCAGCCAGAGTTGCATTGATCGGATTAAAGGATGAGCCGGGAATTGCATTTAAAGTATTTGATTTATTAGGAAAGAAAAACATCAATGTAGACGTAATTTTACAGTCCATCGGACGTGATGGTACAAAGGATATTTCCTTTACCGTTGCAAGAGATGATGTAGCAGAAGTAGAAAAAATCTTAGAGGCAAACAGAACCAGACTGACTTTTGAAAAATTAGAGACAGACACAACGGTTGCCAAAGTATCTGTAGTCGGTGCAGGAATGCAGTCCAATGCAGGAGTAGCAGGAATGATGTTTGAGGCACTTTACAATGTAGGTGTCAATATCCGCATGATCGCAACATCAGAGATCAGAATCACCGTATTGATCGATGAGGCAGATGTAGATACTGCAACAAAAGCAGTACATGATAAGTTCATCGAAGACTAAGAGATATAGAACTATAAAAGAACCTGAAAAGAGGAGCTGCACATAGCTGATGCAAATCAGCTATGTGCAGCTCCTTTTACGTCCTGAACATCCAGATAAAAACTTACCATGGTCTGCTGCATATAAGGCATCAGCCAAAGGAGACCAATACCACAGCTTAAGACAGCCAGCAGATAAAAACCTAAGAAACTAAGCTGCAGATAAAGCAGGCGAAGTTTGTTACCCTCCATGAGTTCCTTGCTTCTGCGGAAGGTACCACGGATAGAAGCATATGGGTTGTCTACCAGCATAAAAAATACCAGTGAGCACTGTAAGGCAATGCGGATATCAAAAATGATGCCCGCTCCTAATACGATAACTGTAAGTCCGATAAATGGTGCCGAGTCCGTAAACAGCAACAGAGCAAAGGTAAGTAATACACTTCCCGGTAAAACAGCCGGAATCATATATAAAACAAACAGCAGATAAGCACCTAAGATCTTTTGCGGATGCCTGCGGAAACTAAAGAAAATATCGGAAAACTGATAAGGTTGTCTGGTTGCAATATTTAAATGCAGTCGTAACTGGCCACAGGTCAAAAGCAGCTGGATCACAGTAATAATAATAGAAGCCAGATAATAAATAATCCTTTGTGATGCACCGCCATGACGGGCGTTCTCTGCAAAAGGATAGAGCAAAGCAGACGGAATCAGTGATGCAGTAATCATAACTAAAATAGCTACGCCGTATTTGCCATTAAGATTCTCGCGGGCAATTCTCTTTAGTTCAGCGGATGGTGTTTTCATAGTAGTAAATCTCCCTTTCTAACCTCAGACGGCAACGTCAAAATTTGCCCCCGGAAGGACAGTTGCATCTGCGGCCTTTCTGTTTTTCTGGTAAGGGTTATCCTCATTTGGATAGCGGATCGCCGTATTTGTTGTTCCGCCTGAAACATAAGTCCTTCCACATTCCGGACACACGGAAGTGTGAATGGAAACAGAGGCATAAACTACCGTACCGTTTTTCTGTGCGGCTTTATCATAAGCATTTGAGACGTGTTCCCCCTCGTGGGCACGGACTCTTCCGGCAGCAGCCTGCGGAGAAACGTGGGCTGCGGATTTAAAAGAAACCATTTCATCGGAACCATCCTGATATTTACGGTTTTTACAGGTCTGGCACTCTTCACTCGAAGAAACGGCAGAATCTTTTTCGGCACGGTCATTTCCTAAAGCATAAGGATAAATTTTATAATCGTTATAAGCATCTGAAACATTTCCGATCATCATAAAATCCACACTCCTTTCGTTCAACTTAAATCATATCCGAAGAAGATGGTGAGTTCATCTGATAGTAATTTAAAAAGTTTTCAAATCCACCAAATTCATCAATGATCACAACACGGAAAGCTACAAGAATGATAAGGACTGTCAGTACAAGACCAATGATCCCGAGAATAACAGCAACCTTACCTTTGGTATCCATGGTCATTTCCCCGCCTTTGGACAACAGACCGAAAATAATGGCAAGCGGTCCGCAGATCAGACTCGTAAATACAAAGTATGGAGTCAGTGCGGCGATAAGTCCCAATACAAATCCTGCGGTCGCAAAAGACTGGGAACGTTTATCACGGTAAAGGTTGTAATTCTCATGAAAAGAGTTTTCCGGTTCTGATTGAAATCCGTAGTTATCCATAAAAGAACCTCCTGATAAATCTATTTTTTCTTATTATATCATTGGGAAAAGTGAAAGACAATCATTCCATGAAAAGAGAAGAAAAAAGATTAAAAATTGTCAGAATACATGATATGATTTCAGACATAAGGAAATGTCTGCAAAGGAGGAAAGTAGAAATGAAAAAAAGCATGAAAAAATTGCCATTGTGGTGTGGAGCACTGTTAATATGCTGTGTCCTTACATTTTTAGGTATGCCAAAAGAGGTAAGAGCAGCAGATGGGACTCTGAACTTAAATGAGACAAAGAACATTACAATCGAGGAATTTGGCAAAAGAGTCTATGCATTCCGGGTGCCAAATACCGGAAACTTTACAGTTACCATAAAAAATACCAATCCAACCGGTAATGAGGAATTAGATGCAAGTCTTTATGATTCCAATAACAATGAGATCATTCCGGAAGTATCAGGAGTAACGTATTCTCTTCCAAACTATTCATCAAAAGGAAATCGTACTTATTATCTGAAGGTAGAAGATGGTTACTATGCATGGAGAACATCTTTCGATATAAAAGTATCCTATAAGACGACTAAAAACTGGGAAGCAGAGGATAACAATACCAGCAAGACAGCAAATAAGATCACTGCAAAAAAAGACTGGTATGGCATGATCAACGGAAGCAGTAAAGACTGTGATTATTATAAGATCAAATTAAACGGCAAAAGAAAAGTTTCCATTAATTTCGGACCGGCAGAAGTGGATGGCGAACAGCATTCCTGGAAAGTTTCATTAATGAACAGTAAGAACGAAAGCGTAGAGATATTTAAGGGAAGTACCAGACAGACCTATCAGGCATATCTGAAGAAAGGAACCTATTATCTGAAGGTTGAAAATGAATATAGAGCAGAAAATGTGAAATATAAACTGCGCTATACGGAAAGACAGCTCAATATTAAAAAGCCAACAATTACCGGAGTAGGCGGTACGGCACATAATGAATTTTTCGGAACGAATTACACGGATATTTATGTTAAACTGAAAAACAGTGGAGACTGCCAGGGATATTATGTAAAAGTAGCCAAGAAAAAGAATATGAGTGGAAATCTTGCAAAAGAAGCCATTTCGTTTGGCGACGGTAATTCCAGGAAAAAAGTAACGTTAACCACCCGTTTCCCAATTTTGAGAAAATATTATGTACAGGTCAGAGGATTTGTACAGGATCCATTTGGTCATAAAATCTATGGAAATTACAGTAAGGTAAAGACTGCGACGATGAAAAAAAGCGTTTACAATAAGTATCGTAAAAAAATAAGTTATTAGTCAGTAAGAAAATAAAAGTAAAAAAGTAAGGCTTTCTGTGCGAAAAGAGTCACGGAAAGCCTTATGTCGTACTTGAAGCAAAAAGCCTTTTTCGCTATAATAGAACGGTATATAACATGGAAGGAAAGAAAACATGGATATCATAAAACAGATTGCAGAAGAATTACAGATAAAAACTTCTCAGGCAGAGACTGCAGTCCGGTTGATCGATGAGGGAAATACCATACCGTTCATTGCAAGATACCGGAAAGAAGCAACCGGAGCCTTAAATGACGAGGTACTCAGAAATCTCTATGAGAGGTTGAACTATCTTAGAAATTTAGAAGAGAAAAAAGAACAGGTTTTAGCAAGCATTGAAGAACAGGGAAAGCTGACGGAAGAATTAAAGCAGCAGATAGAAAAAGCCCAGACCTTAGTAGTCGTAGATGATCTTTATCGTCCGTATCGTCCAAAGCGAAGGACAAGAGCGATCATAGCGAAAGAAAAAGGATTAGAACCGCTTGCAAATCTGATATTACTGCAACAGGTCACACATCCGATCGAGGAAGAAGCAAAAGCATATCTTAATGAAGAAAAAGAAGTGCATACCGTAGAAGGAGCCATCGCCGGAGCAAAGGACATCATAGCAGAGCATATTTCAGACGAAGCAGCTTACCGTATGCATATCCGTAAGCAGACAGAAAAAGAGGGCATGATGCTCTCAGAGGCAAAAGATGAAAATGCAGAGTCTGTCTATGAAATGTATTATCATTTTGAAGAGCCGATACAAAAATTAGCGGGACATCGGATCTTAGCACTGAACCGCGGGGAAAAAGAAAAAATCTTAACCGTAAAAGTGCAGGCACCGAAAGACAGGATCCTTTCCTATTTAGAAAAGAAAGTTATTGTGGCACAAAATCCGTACACCACACCGATTCTGCGTGAAGCCATAGAAGACAGCTATCAGAGACTGATCGAACCGGCGATCGAGCGTGAGATCAGAAACGAATTGACCGAAAAGGCAGAGGATGGGGCAATCCGTGTCTTTGGAAAGAACTTAGAGCAGTTACTGATGCAGCCGCCGATCGCAAATCAGATAGTGTTAGGCTGGGACCCGGCATTTCGGACAGGCTGTAAATTAGCAGTTGTAGATGCAACCGGAAAAGTGTTAGACACCACGGTCATATATCCGACTGCACCACAGAACAAAGTAGAGGAGTCGAAAAAAGTATTAAAGCAGCTCATTGCCAAATATCACATTACCCTGATCTCCGTTGGAAACGGAACGGCATCGAGAGAGTCGGAGCAGATCATCGTGGAGCTGTTAAAAGAGCTTCCGGTTACGGTTCGTTATGTGATCGTAAATGAAGCAGGAGCATCCGTATATTCTGCAAGCAAATTAGCAGCAGAAGAATTTCCGAATTTTGATGTGGGACAAAGAAGTGCCGCATCCATTGCAAGAAGGATTCAGGACCCGTTAGCGGAACTGGTAAAAATAGATCCGAAATCCATTGGAGTCGGACAGTATCAGCATGATATGAACCAGAAAAAATTAGGAGAAGCATTAGGCGGAGTAGTAGAAGACTGCGTCAATCGTGTAGGCGTGGATCTGAACACGGCATCCGCTTCCCTGTTAGAATACATTTCCGGTATCAGCAAAGTGATCGCTAAGAACATCGTTGCTTATCGTGAAGAGAACGGCAGATTTTTAACCAGAAAAGAACTGTTAAAAGTCCCAAAACTCGGACCGAAGGCGTATGAGCAGTGTGCGGGATTTATGCGTATTACAGGCGGAAAGCAGCCGTTAGATGCAACCAGCGTCCATCCGGAAAGCTATGAAGCAGCAAAAGAACTGTTGAAAAAACTTGGATGTCAGGAAGAAGACATTGCAGGCGGAAACCTGAAAGGACTTTCTAAAAAAATAAAAGACAAAGCAGCCTTAGCAGACGAACTTGGCATTGGTGTGATGACCTTAGAAGACATCGTAAAAGAGTTAGAAAAACCGGCAAGAGACCCGCGTGAGGAGATGCCAAAACCGATCTTAAGAACAGATGTCTTAGAAATGAAAGACCTAAAGGAAGGTATGATATTAAAAGGAACCGTCAGAAACGTCATAGATTTTGGTGCATTTGTGGACATCGGAGTCCATCAGGACGGACTGGTGCATATCTCACAGATGAGTGACCGTTATATCAAACATCCGTTAGAAGTAGTAAGTGTCGGGGATATTGTAGAAGTACAGGTCATGTCCGTAGACTTGAAAAAACAGAGAATACAGCTTACGATGAAAATTGCAAAATAAATAATACCAAGGAGATTTTAGATTATGAATACCAAAAAGAAACCAGTAAACGTACGATACATGACCATGACCGCCATGCTTTCAGCCATCGCGTTTGTGCTGATGATGTTAGAATTCAGCATACCGATTATGCCGTCCTTTATCAAACTGGACTTTTCAGAACTTCCGGCACTGATCGGTTCCTTTGCAATGGGACCGTTGAGCGGAACCGTCATCTGCCTGATCAAGAACCTCTTGCATCTTCCGATGAGTTCCACCGGCGGAGTCGGAGAATTGTCCAACTTCATCTTAGGAGCAATGTTTGTCATTCCGGCGGGACTTTTTTATAAGAAAAGAAAAGGTCGTAAATCAGCATTGATCGGTTCCTTAGTCGGAGCAGTGCTGATGTCAGTTGTCAGCGTGGCATCAAACTATTTTATCGTATATCCGGTATACACCGCGTTTATGCCGATGGAGGCGATCATCAATGCATATCAGGTAATACTGCCACAGGCAGACACACTTTTAAAGTGTCTGGTGATCTTTAATATGCCGTTCACTTTTATCAAAGGAATGATGAACGTATTGATCACATTTTTAGTTTACAAACACATATCTCCGATCATCAAAGGAGCACAGGAAAGGTAAAAGATCATGAAAGAAGAATTTGACGTCAACCTGACCCCACAGGATATGTACCGTTTTAATATGTATCATACCTATCATGGATTTCATGGAATACTCTCGATCGTGATGGCAGCACTTGTCATCGTTGTAACCATTGTGACATGGGGCGATCTCGATGCAACATACAGCGCGATTTATCTGGTGTTAGCGGCACTTTTTATAGGATATATCCCACTGAGCCTCTGGTTTCATGCAAAAATGCTGTTGCAGCGTTCCGAAGCATTACGGAATACACAGCATTTTACGATAGATGAAAAAGGCGTGACAATCTCACAGGATGGTGAAGAGGCACTCTTAGAGTGGAAACAGGTCTATAAAGTAGTAGACACCAAGAGCAATCTTTTGGTATACAGTACCAGAGTCAACGCCTATGTTTTTCCAAAAAGAGAATTAGGAGAACATTACGAGGGCGTATGCAATATCATGAAACAGCAGTTAGAAAGTTATCGTTTGAAAATCAAGTAGGTGCTTATTTATGGTCATAGAAACATTTTCCCCGGAAGAAACAGAAGAGCTGGGAATCCATTTCGGGAAAGAAGCAAAGCCGGGAACCGTCTGCACCCTGATCGGTGATCTGGGCGTAGGAAAAACAGTATTTACGCAGGGAATTGCAAAAGGTCTCGGAATTACAGAGCCGATCAACAGCCCGACGTTTACGATCGTACAGGTCTATGAGGAGGGCAGGATGCCATTTTACCATTTCGATGTCTACCGGATCGGAGATATCGAAGAAATGGATGAGATCGGATATGAGGACTATTTTTATGGGGACGGACTGACAATGATCGAATGGGCAAATCTGATCGAAGAGATTTTGCCGGAACATTATCAGCAGATCACCATAGAAAAAGATATAGAAAAAGGATTTGACTACAGAAAGATTACAATAGAGTCAATTTAGGAGGCATAACATGAAAATATTGGCATTGGACAGTTCAGGGCTGACCGCTAGCGTTGCCGTTATAGAGGATGAAAATCTGATGGGTGAATATACCATGAATTATAAAAAGACGCATTCCCAGACATTGCTTCCGATGTTAGATGAACTGGCGAAGATGATAGAACTGGATCTGCAGTCCATAGATGCAATTGCAGTTGCCGGTGGACCGGGTTCCTTTACGGGACTGCGCATCGGTTCTGCTACGGCAAAAGGGTTAGGGCTTGCATTGGACAAACCCATCATTCATGTACCGACCGTAGATGGGCTTGCATACAATCTCTGGGGACATCAGGATTTAGTTTGCCCGCTGATGGATGCAAGAAGAAACCAGACCTATACGGGATTGTATGAATTTACGGCAGACGGCATGAACATATTGGTAGAATCCTGTGCCGTCGGAATCGAAGAGATTTTAGAAAAAATAAATGAATATGGCCGTCCGGTTGTATTTTTAGGAGACGGCGTTCCCGTATTTCGTGCTATAATAGAAGAAAAATGCAGAGTGCCTTACAGCTATGCGCCGGCACATTTAAACCGACAGCGTGCAGGTGCCGTCGGTGTGCTTGGAATGGAATATTATAAGCAGGGAAAATATCAGAGTGCAGCAGAGCATAAGCCGGACTATTTAAGACTGTCACAGGCAGAACGGGAACGTTTAGAAAAAGAAAAGGCAGAGAGATAAGAAAAATGGTCATTAGCAGAATGAAGACAGAGGATGTCACAGATGCTGCCCGCATAGAAGAAAAGATATTTTCCACGCCATGGTCAGAACAGTCCTTTTTAGAGGCGTTAGAACAGGAATATACCGTGTTTTTCGTCGCAAAGGAAGAAGAACACTGCGTGGGTTACATTGGAGCTTATTTTGCTGCGGATGAGGCTGAGATCACAAATGTTGCCGTAGATATGGAATACCGCAGGCGGCATATCGCAGAAGCACTGGTGGCAGAAATGCAAAAAGAAGCCGCAAAGCGTGGAACCCACAGTATTTTTTTAGAAGTGCGCTGCAGTAATACAGGTGCGATCGCACTCTATCAGAAAATGGGATTTTCCATCTGCGGAACCCGCAGGGGATTTTATGAAAAACCAAAAGAAGATGCCTATGTTATGGTATATACACCAGAGATTTCCACTACCATGGGAGAGGATTAAGATTTTATAATAGAGATAGAAAATCTTAGGAGGTATGCAAATGAGAAACGAAGGAAAAAGCATCTGTAACTGCTGTGGAAGAGTACTGGAACAGGAAGAATATATCAATATTGAAAAACAGTGGGGATATTTTTCTGACAGGGATGGAACAATTCAGAGAGGAAAAATATGCGAGGAATGTTTTGAACGGATCGCAAAAACATTCAAAATACCACTCGAAGAGGAGCTGCTAACAGAACTCCTCTAGAAAAGGAGAAACTATGTTAGATGTTTGTTTGTTAGGAACCGGAGGAATGATGCCGCTTCCCTACCGCCGTTTAACGGCACTGATGACAAGATATAATGGGAGCAATCTTTTAATTGACTGCGGGGAGGGAACGCAGGTAGCAATCAAAGAAAAAGGCTGGAGTTTTAAGCCAATCGATGTCATTTGCTTTACACATTACCATGCAGACCATATCAGCGGGCTGCCGGGACTGCTTTTGACGATGGGGAATACGGACCGCACGGAGCCGCTGACCATGATCGGGCCAAAAGGATTAGAACGGGTAGTCAATGCACTGCGAATCATTGCACCGGAGCTGCCGTTTCCAATAGAATTTATAGAACTGGCCGATCCCAAAGAAGAGATCACGATTGCCGGTTACAGGATACAGGCGTATCGTGTCAACCATAATATCGTATGCTATGGCTATAGCCTCAGTATAGACAGGGCAGGGCGTTTCAGTGTAGAAGAGGCAAACAGACATCAGATACCGCAAAAATACTGGAGCCGCCTGCAAAAAGGAGAGATCATCGAAGACGGAGAACAGACCTATACGCCGGAAATGGTGCTTGGACCTGCCAGAAAAGGGATCAAAGTTACTTATTGTACGGATACCAGACCGGTTGTGGAAATAGCAAATGCAGCCAAAGACGCAGACTTATTTATCTGCGAAGGGATGTATGCAGAACCGGAAAAGGTAGAAAAGGCAAAACAATACAAGCACATGACTTTTTATGAGGCAGCGGAGCTGGCAAAAAAAGCAGAGCCAAAACAGATGTGGCTGACACATTTCAGTCCGTCATTAGTCGGTGCGGAACGATACATGGAACAGGTGAGAAAAATTTTTCCGGCATCCTATCTTGGGAAAGATGGAAAAAGCATAGAACTGGATTTTGAGGAGGACGAATGATGAAGAAAGGAATCAGGATCGTCGGAATTGCGATCATATGTATAGGAATCATTGTCGGATATTACTATTATCTGTCAAACCACGGAAAAAAAGACGTAGAGAACAGTACGGAAATCAGCAAAGTGGATGAGGCATTGAGCCGGGATCTGGCGAAAGATTATCCACCGACTCCGCGGGAAGTGGTCAAATTTTATAACAAGCTGCTGCAGTGTTTTTATAATGAGGATTGTAGCAAAAGTGAGATCGAGGAGCTTGGAGGACAGGCTCGTCTGCTTATGGATGATGCTTTATTGGCCAATAACCCGAAGGAACAGTACCTGACGCTGTTAGAGAGCGATATTCAGGATTCTAAGGATAAGGGCAAGACGATTTCAGATACTACGGTGGCAAACAGCAGTGATATCAAATATCAGAAAGTAAAGGGGGAGGAGTGTGCCTATGTGACAGCCTCTTATTTTGTCAAAGAGGGCAATTCCTATACCCGTACCTATGAAGAATATGTGCTTCGGAAAGATACGAATAAGCAGTGGAAAATATTAGGATATCAACTGACAAAAGGAGATTCTTCAGATGAGTAGTAAGGAAGAAGTAAAAATACTCGCAATCGAAAGTTCCTGTGATGAGACCGCGGCAGCAGTTGTGGTAAACGGACGGGAGGTACGTTCTAACGTCATATCCTCCCAGATCGCACTGCATACGCTGTATGGCGGAGTGGTGCCGGAGATTGCGTCGCGTAAACACATTGAAAAGATCAATCAGGTCATCACACAGGCATTAGAGGATGCGGATACTACGTTAGAAGAGATAGACGCGATCGGTGTCACCTACGGGCCGGGACTGGTCGGTGCACTCTTAGTAGGCGTGGCGGAAGCAAAAGCAATCGCCTATGCAGCGAAAAAACCGTTGGTCGGAGTGCACCATATCGAAGGACATATCTGTGCCAACTATATTGAAAACAAAGAGTTAGAACCACCGTTTTTATGCCTGGTTGCATCCGGTGGTCATACGCATTTAGTAAAAGTAGCAGACTATGGAAAATATGAGATTATCGGAAGAACCAGGGATGATGCGGCAGGAGAAGCCTTTGACAAAGTGGCAAGAGCCATCGGACTTGGCTATCCGGGCGGACCGAAGATTGAAAAAAAAGCAAAAGAAGGCAATGATAAAGCAATCGTATTTCCAAAGGCAAAAGTGGCAGAAAATCCGTATGATTTCAGTTTCAGCGGCTTGAAGTCTGCCGTCTTAAACTACATCAACGGATGTAAAATGAAGCGGCAGGAGATCAACGAGGCAGATATTGTGGCATCCTTCCAAAAAGCAGTCATCGATGTCTTAGTAGAGCATGCCGTTCATGCGGCAAAAGAATACCGGATCGATAAATTTGCCATAGCAGGCGGTGTCGCATCGAATCAGACACTCCGTGAGGCAATGGAAAAAGCATGTAAAGAGCGCGGAATACAGTTTTACCATCCGTCCCCTATATTTTGTACGGATAATGCCGCAATGATCGGTTCAGCGGCGTATTATGAGTATCTGCGGGGAAGAAGGGATGGCTGGGATCTGAATGCCGTTCCGAACCTCAAACTGGGAGAACGATAATGGAGACAGGAAAAAAAGAAGTCTTTGCAGCAGTTGTATTAGCAGCAGGACGGGGAAAACGTATGGAGAGCAGTGTACATAAGCAATACCTGCTTTTACATGAGAAACCCGTCTTATATTATGCGTTAAAGGCATTTGAAGAGAGTCCGGTACAGGAGATCGTACTGGTGGTCGGCAAAGGTGAGATCGAATACTGCCAAAAAGAAATCGTAGAAAAATACGGTTTTCAGAAAATATCCCATATTATCGAGGGAGGGGCAGAGCGGTATCACTCTGTCTATTGTGGATTAAAAGCTATAAAAGGGGCAGACTATGTACTGATACATGATGGGGCAAGACCGTTTTTAGATGAGGAGATCATAAAAAGAAACATACAGGCAGTACGCGAATATCAGGCATGTGTGGCAGGAATGCCGGTCAAAGACACCATCAAAATATCCGATGAAGAAGAATTTGCGGCTGCAACGCCCGACAGAAGTAAACTGTGGATGATACAGACACCACAGACATTTTCCTATGAATTGATCTATCAGGCATACCGGGTCCTGATAACGAGTGAGGAAAACACAGCAGAGCCGGAACAGACACTGCCATATGACAGCCTGTTAAATAAGCAGAAAGTAAAAAAATTACAGGAAAACCGGGGGCAGGTGCATGTAACCGATGATGCAATGGTTGTCGAATTACTCACAGACATACCGGTCAAACTGGTCAGGGGAAGCTATCAGAATATAAAGATCACCACCCCGGAAGACCTGAAAATAGCGGAAGCACTCTGCGAAAAAAAGCAGTAAAAGAGCAGAAAATAGAAAAAGTAGAAAAAATATACAAAATAGTTATTGACACAATTCATCAATGATGATAGAATAATTTTTGCGTCGATTCAGAGAGCACATGGAGAGGTATCGAAGTGGTCATAACGAGGCGGTCTTGAAAACCGTTTGTCCGCAAGGGCGCG
>OLWR01000216.1_pt1 | contig 39635 bp, 29 predicted proteins | sample 1673531 | NCBI WGS metagenome assembly OLWR01 (sample SAMEA103958114, study PRJEB25191) | human gut metagenome | reverse complement strand
TATGCCTTATTGAGGGCAATGGCTTCGTCTGTAGTTTGCTTAATGAATTAAATAGCAACATCCTATTGTTAACTTTGATTTTTATTGTAGTTGACAATATCTTTTTACCATGTTACAGTAACAAATAAGAGAATTTTAGAAATAAAATGCAATAAGAATTATCGTGCTTTCATTTTGGGAGCTATTTTGTGAGGTTAAGAAAGGATTCATTATGAGTGAAGCAGTAACTATTGACACAATTAAAAATATATTAACAAAAAATGTAAATAAGGAATATTCTCTTTCACGCGAGGAGGCCATCGCTATTATGAATCTTCCAGAAGACGATATGCCTCTTCTTATGGAAATGGCCGGAAGTCTTCGTAAAAAATATAAAGGCAATCATGTGAGTATTCATCTTCTTACAAACGCCCGCAGTGGAAACTGTTCTCAAAATTGTGCTTATTGTGCCCAGTCTTGCCGTTCAAAAGCAGAAATTGAAAAATATAAATGGGTAAATGATGAAAAGTTATACAGTGATAATGCATTTGTGCATGATAACCATCTTTCCAGACACTGTATTGGTCTTAGCGGAATGAAGTTTACCGATGAAGAAATAGAAGAACTGGCTGAAAAAATTCGTGTTATGAAAGCGCAGGGAACGCATCTTTGCTGTTCCATCGGTTTTCTTACTGAAAAGCAGGCATTAATGTTAAAAGAAGCCGGTCTTGACCGAATTAATCATAATTTAAACAGCAGCCGTTCCTACTATCATAATATATGTACCACTCATACTTATGAACAGCGTGTAAATAATATCCATATGTTACAAAGACTTGGTTTTGAAATTTGTAGCGGCGGTATTATCGGTATGGGTGAAAGTAAGGAAGATATTGTAGATATGCTCCTCGATCTTCGTGAAATTCAGCCCGAGGCTCTGCCAATCAACTTCCTTCTCCCAATTCCAGGGACTCCTTTAGAAAATGCAGATACTTCTGTCCTCACACCAGCTTACTGTATGAAAGTACTGTGCCTTGCCAGATTAATGGCTCCACAATCCGATATCCGATGTGCTGCCGGAAGAGAAGTTTACTTTAAAGGACGTGAAAAAGAACTTCTCAGTATCGTAGACTCTATCTTTGCCTCCGGTTATCTCACGGCAGATGGACAGGGAATCTCTGATACGATAAAAACAATTACTGATGCAGGATTTACATACGAAATAGAATCTGATTAATCCTGATTTGCCGCAGACAATTGCAGTTTTACGGGGGATTGTCCTTCTGAAAGATTGAGACTGGAACTATTTGTGAAAAATATCTTTTAAACTGATTTTCCAAGCTGCCAACGAGCAGAACTCAGGGAGATAAATAAAGCATATCTGTGGTCTCGGAACAAGTGTTAAATGTGAGCGCGTTCAAGCGAACATTCAACACGCTGCGACTAAAGTCACAAATATGCTTTATTTATCTCCCTGAGTTCGTCTACCTTGCCTGCGGCAAATCAGGATTCAAATATTTTTTCAGATATTTTCCAGTATAAGATTTTTCTACCGCAGCAACTTCTTCCGGTGTTCCGCAAGTCACCATCGTGCCGCCGCCTTCGCCACCTTCTGGTCCCATATCAATGATATAATCGGCTGTTTTGATGACTTCAAGGTTATGCTCAATGACTACAACTGTATTGCCACCTTCCGTTAACCGCTGCAAAATATCAACTAGTTTATGAACGTCTGCGAAGTGCAGTCCCGTTGTTGGCTCGTCTAAAACATATATTGTCTTTCCGGTACTCTGGCGGCTTAATTCTGTGGCAAGTTTTACTCGCTGTGCCTCTCCACCGGAAAGAGTTGTCGATGGCTGTCCTAACTTGATATAGGAAAGTCCCACATCTCGAAGTGTCTCTATCTTTCTTCGGATCGATGGCACGCTCTCAAAGAATTCACATGCTTCATCGACATTCATATCTAATACTTCAAATATGTTTTTGCCTTTGTATTTTACTTCCAATGTCTCTCTGTTGTAACGCTTTCCATGACAGACTTCACATGGTACATATACATCAGGAAGAAACTGCATTTCTATCTTTAAAATACCATCACCGGCACAGGCTTCACAGCGGCCGCCCTTTTTATTGAAACTGAAACGTCCTTTGTCATATCCTCTTGCTTTGGCATCTTTTGTCATAGCGAACAATTCGCGGATATGGTCAAATACTCCTGTATAAGTGGCTGGATTAGAACGTGGAGTACGTCCAATCGGAGACTGGTCAATGTTGATTATCTTATCTAACTGTTCTGTTCCTTCAATATCTTTATGTTTTCCTGGTTTAATTCTTGCACGGTTTAATACGCAGGCAAGCTTCTTATAAAGTATCTCATTGACAAGGGAGCTTTTCCCTGAACCGGAAACTCCTGTTACACAGGTAAATACGCCGATTGGAAACTTCACGCTGATATTCTTTAAGTTATTCTCCGAGGCTCCTTTTACTGTCAGATAACCCTGCGGCTTTCTCCGAACTTCTGGAACAGGGATTTTCATTTTCCCGCTAAGGTATGCTCCTGTAATGGAATCTGGATTCACCATCAATTCTTCTGCTGTTCCAACTGCGACAACTTCCCCACCATTTTCGCCTGCCATTGGTCCAATATCCACAATGCAGTCTGCCTCTCGCATCGTATCTTCATCATGCTCAACGACAATAAGTGAATTGCCCAAATCTCTCAGACGTTTTAAGGCAGAAATGAGTTTGTCATTATCCCTCTGATGCAGACCGATACTCGGTTCATCAAGAATGTATGCCACTCCAACAAGTCCAGAACCAATCTGCGTTGCAAGACGAATTCGCTGTGCTTCTCCACCAGAAAGCGTCCCTGTTGGCTGTGAAAGACTTAAATAGTCAAGACCAACATCATTTAAAAAGCCGATTCTTCCACGAATTTCTCTTAACACCTGTTTACCGATAAGTTGCTGTCTTTCTGTAAGTTCAATTTCATTAAAATAGGAAATTAATCGCTTTACGGAGAGGCATGTCAATTCGGAAATATTGTACTGACCTACTGTTACTGCCAGAGATTCAGGCTTTAATCGCTGACCGTGACAACTATCACATGGAGTCACTGTCATAAAGTTTTCATATTCTGCTCTCTGACGTTCAGAATGATTCTCGCGATAACGACGCTGTACATTACGAAGCAAACCCTCAAAAGCAACGTCATAGACACCTTCTCCACGCTTTCCTTTATAGTATACTTTTACCTCATGTCCATTCGTTCCATGAATAATAATATTCTGGACTTCCGGACTTAAATCACAAAATGGCGTACTCAAATCAAAATTATACTCTCTTGCCAATGCATCAAGAACTGCTCTCGTATAACTCTTTGGATCTGTGCAAGACTGCCAGCCCAATACAGTAATCGCCCCATCTGCAATACTCATTTTTTTATCTGGAATCATCAGGTCAACATCAAACTCCATCTTAAATCCAAGTCCGTGACAGACTGGACAGGCTCCAAACGGATTATTGAAAGAAAAGCTTCGTGGCTCAATCTCATCAATGCTGATACCACAATCCGGGCAGGAAAAACTCTGGCTAAAATTCATCGGTTCCCCACCAACAACATCTACTAACAAAAGTCCCCCTGTAAGCTTCATTACGGTCTCAATCGAATCTGTAAGACGGTTTTCAATACCTTCCTTTATCATCAGACGGTCTACAATAATCTCAATATTGTGCTTTTTATTTTTTTCTAACTTAATCTCTTCTGCAAGGTCATACAGATTCCCGTCAATGCGAACACGGACATAGCCACTCTTTTTTGCATCTTTTAATATTTTTACATGTTCTCCCTTTCTTCCTCTTACAATCGGTGCAAGAAGCTGAATTTTCGTCCGTTCTGGAAGCTTCATTAAAATATCTACAATCTGGTCTACTGTCTGCTTGGAAATTACTTTTCCACACTTTGGACAGTGAGGAATGCCAACTCTCGCATAAAGAAGCCGCAGATAATCATAGATTTCCGTTACTGTACCAACTGTAGAACGTGGATTGCGGTTCGTGGACTTCTGATCAATCGAAATGGCAGGAGAAAGACCCTGAATATCGTCAACGTCCGGCTTTTCCATCTGTCCTAAGAACTGTCTTGCATACGAAGACAGTGACTCCATATATCTTCTCTGCCCCTCCGCATAAATCGTATCAAATGCCAGTGAGGACTTACCAGAACCTGAAAGTCCTGTCAGTACTACAAATTCATTTCTCGGTATATCTATATTAATATTTTTAAGGTTATGCTCACGCGCCCCTCGAATGCGAATGTATTCTTTCTTTTCGCTCATTATATTGTATCCTTTCTAATCGTCATAATCCCTCAAAGCAATCTTATACTTTTTCAGTTCATCTCTTAATTCTGCCGCTTCTTCAAAGTTCAGTTCTGCCGCTGCCTTATTCATCTTCTTTGTTAACTTAGCTATCATTTCCGTAAGTTCCTTACGGTTCATAGATTCCGTATCTTTCTTTAAGGAACCTCGGCTCTTCTCTGGTGCTTCTTCATTGATAATAGAAATGACATCTCGAATTGCCTTTTGAATAGTCTTTGGCGTAATGCCATGTTCTTCATTATATGCCATCTGAATTTCACGACGCCGCTTTGTTTCTGTGATGGCAGCACGCATGGAGTCTGTAATCGTATCTCCGTACATAATAACGTGTCCTTCTGCATTTCGTGCGGCACGTCCGATTGTCTGTACAAGAGAAGTTTCTGAACGTAAAAATCCTTCCTTATCCGCATCAAGAATAGCAATCAGCGTAACCTCTGGAATATCTAATCCCTCTCTTAAAAGGTTAATTCCAACAAGAACATCAAATACACCCATTCGCAAATCTCTTACGATTTCAATTCTTTCTAAGGTATCAATATCAGAATGAAGATATTTCACACGAATATCCAGTTCTTTCATATAAGCAGTCAAATCTTCTGCCATCCGCTTCGTCAGGGTAGTTACCAGAACTTTATTCTTCTTTGCTACCTCTTTATTAATCTCACTAATCAAATCATCAATCTGTCCCTCTACTGGCCGAACATCAATCGGCGGGTCAAGAAGTCCTGTCGGACGGATAATCTGTTCTGCCCGGAGCATCTCATGCTCTCCCTCGTACACATTCGGAGTCGCAGATACAAAAAGCATCTGATCAATTCTCTCCTCAAATTCATCAAAATTAAGAGGACGGTTATCTAAAGCTGAAGGCAATCGGAATCCGAAATCAACTAATGTCTGCTTTCTTGAACGGTCTCCTGCATACATTCCACGCACCTGCGGAATCGTAATATGCGACTCATCGACAATCATAAGAAAATCATCCCCAAAGAAATCAATCAGCGTATACGGAGCCTTCCCCGGCTCTAATCCCGTAAGATGTCTCGAATAATTCTCAATTCCAGAACAAAATCCTGTCTCTTTTAACATCTCTATATCAAAATTCGTTCGTTCTGAAATTCTCTGTGCCTCTAAAAGCTGATCGTTCTCCTTAAAATATTCCACTCTCTCGTCAAGTTCTTCCTTAATCGTCTTCACCGCACGCTCAATCTGTTCCTGCGGCACAACATAATGCGAAGCCGGAAAAATAATCGCAAAATTAAGACTTGCCTTAATCTCTCCCGTCAGCACATCGACCTGCATAATCCGATCAATCTCATCACCAAAAAATTCAATGTGAATCGCATCTTCAAAAGAAGAAACCGGCACAACTTCCAGCACATCTCCACGTACACGGAAACTGCCTCTCTTAAAATCAAGCTCATTACGCACATACTGGATATCAATCAGACGGCGCACAACCTCATCCCTGTCAATCTCCATTCCAGGGCGCAGCGAAATCATCATCTTCGCATAATCGTTCTTGCTACCAATGCCGTAAATACACGAAACCGATGACACAACAATGACATCCTTCCTCTCAATCAGCGCTGCTGTCGCACTGTGGCGCAGCTTATCTATCTCATCATTAATCGAAGAATCCTTCTCTATATAAGTATCCGTAGAAGGAACATATGCTTCCGGCTGATAATAATCATAATAAGACACAAAATATTCTACCGCATTATGTGGAAAAAATGCCTTAAACTCACTGTAAAGCTGCGCTGCCAGAGTCTTATTATGTGCCAGAATCAGCGTCGGCTTATTCAACTGTGCAATGACATTCGCCATCGTAAATGTCTTACCGGAACCAGTAACTCCAAGCAAAGTCTCAAACTGATTCCCTTCTTTAAATCCCTTTACCAGCTCCTCAATTGCCTGTGGCTGGTCTCCAGTCGGCGCGAAGTCCGACACTAATTCGAAATGGTCCATGAAGCAAATCCTCCCTCTTATCGTAGTATGTTTCCGATTATATCAAATATACGAACAAATGTACAGACAAAATCCAAATATTTGTTCTGATTTAATTCATATAAGAAATAGACGCACCCGAAGAGAGAAGCCGCCCTATATCTGTGACTCTATCACTATGGGCTGAATGTTCGCTTGACGGCTCACATTCAGTCCTCGTTCTAAGACCATAGATATAGGGCGGCTTCTCTCTTCGGGTACTTTCTTTGGCTTGATTTTGTTTGAATCAAATTGCCTGGTGTAGGAATTTAAGAATATAAGTAGAAGTTTTCTACTTGCTTTAAAATTATTAAAATTCAGTATAACTATATATTATTATCAGTGATATCCATAAAATGTAGTTAAAAAATGGTAACCAATTCACTCATATACGGAAAGTATCTTCATACTGAAAACGCTATATCACGCTTTATTCACTTTTTCGTCTTCTTACTACAAGGAAGATAATCACAACGGCTGCGGCCACTCCAATGATAATCCATGTCAGGATTGGTGTAGTATCGCCAGTCTTACCACTCTTAGACTTCTTAATATTATTAGTTGGTTTCTTTTCCTTTTCTGTTGAAGTAGTCTCCTCTTCACTAGAGGTTGTCTCTTCCTCCTCGTCACCTTTTTCTCTATTTGTAAGAGTGATCGTACCAGTTTGCTGTTCCATAGATAATTCTACATTGCCCTCACCACTGATCTTATAAGCAAAATTATCTGGATCAATCGTGTTACCATCTGCATCTGTCTCTTCTATGTAAACTTTCGTTGTGCTGCCATCCTTCTCAACTCGAACAGGTACAGTCACCTTACCATTCTGCTGTAACTGTACTGTCTGAATAAGTTCATTCTCTACATTATCGTCTGAACCTGTCTGCTTGTAGACAGAAGCATAGAACGTATCATTTGTTGTTGTCTGCTGTCCATTCTGATCAAGCACCTTCTTCTCAATGGTCAGCTCTGCTACAACCACGAAATCATCAGGAATAATAGTAAATACGTTACTGATATTCATCTTTCCCTGTGGACGGCCCTGTAACTGCACTTTATTATCTGCAGAATCACCGGAGCCATCTCCAACTACACATTTATATGTTCTATCCTTCTCTGTATGGGTCTCTCCCATAGCATATGGAACACCATTCTCATCTGTTTCGAACAGATAATAAATACCGTCTGGAAGATTATCATACTTTATTGTCTCACTGTGGCTTCCATTAAAATCAATTGTCTTCAAGTAATTCTTTCCATAAGGAATCGTTCCTTCGGCATCGCAGAACAATCCAACATAATATCTTGCTCCTGGAACAGTCTCTCCATTCTCTTCATAAGATTTCGGCGCCTGCAGATTATAAATCTTCCCTGTTTCCGGATCCATATAAACTAAAGCCTTTGTTACTTCTAAAGAACCCTGCTGATTACTTACTCCCTTGGTATAAGTCTCCACATCATAAATCCAGTTCTGTCCATCTTCCATATATGGAATCGCAACTAAAAATGGAGAAAACATCCCATAAGAAGCGCTGTCTTTTTCTTCGACAAGATACATTCCCTGCGCCAGATCCGTAAAACTAACTTTACCGTTACTATCTGTTTTCTTTGTTACTGATGAAATACCGGAATTGTCAATGACAGTAGTAAGCTTCTTCGCCGAATTCAGGTTCTTATCACTTGTTGTAATATCATTGACATCTACACCTGTAGATTTCAATGAACTAACAATATCAAAAGAAATATTTACTCCATCATGACTGATAGATGCAACCTGATAAATGCTAATAGAAACGTTGGCCTTATTGGTAATGCTGTCTCCCTGCTTTACATCATCTAAATTAATTGTTATGCTGCCTTTCTTATCTTTGTTATAACTGTCTGCCGCTTTAATCTGGGCCGGCATTAATAATCCTACTGCCATCGCAGCTACAGCTAACAAGGTAAGAATATATTTGCTGTATTTAATTATTATAGATTTCATCAATTGCTCCTCCTTTTTCATGATTGGTTATGGATTTGTTTTATCACTTTCTCTTTTTACTGCCTGACTTCTTTTTATGTTTGCGTCTCTTTTGCCGCCTTCGCTGCCTGCTACGCACCAGACTGTAAATAATCAAAAGTACAAGAACTCCTGTCGAAATCAAGAAAGTCCTCTGCTTCAATAACCACCTCCATAACGTATTCTTCTGGGAGTTAGTACTTTCTGTCTTATATGGTACTCTTCTTGCATGAACTAACAAACGATGTGTATTAATTCCATATGGAGTACAAGTCACCAGTGTTACTCTGTCCTGCCCTTTTGCGATAGTCAGATGCTCCATTTCTTCCGGTTTCACTGTCTCCACATTAAACACCTTATACGCAAGGGTCTTTCCCAAAATATGAATATAAAATTCATCATTCTTTTCTAACTGATCTAAGTTAGAAAAAAGTTCCGCACTCGGAAGTCCTCGATGCCCTGTTAATACAGCATGCGTATTCTTGCCTCCAACCGGTATGGAAGTGCCCTCAAGATGCCCTATTCCCTTTTCCAGTACTTCCTGCGATGTTCCATGATAAATGGGAAGATATAGCGAGATTTTTGGAATCTCCAAAGCCCCCATGACTCCGCTTTCTTCCATATCCAAAACATGATTATACGCACTGTCCGACTTCTTCTCTTCCTGTGAAAATGCATCAGAAAGCTGTGGATTCTCTCTTGCCAGCATCTCATTATACTTCTGCGCATCTTCCAGATATTTCTGAAGTTTCTCTTTGTTCATCGTATGGACTGCATGATCATAAGAGTCGATTACCTTTCCCTCACGAATCTGATTATAAAGCGTCCCAAGTACCGGATAATTCAACGTCGCATATCCTGCCACAAAAAGCAGTGTGATCAGTATTCCTAATATCTTACTTTTCATTTCGCCTAACCTGTTTTTTCCTTGCTTTTTTCTTTTTTGGTCTTATACGATAATAATACCATAATAAAATTATTAAGACAACTGCAAGAACGCCTACAAGTGCATACGCTTTCCACATATTATTGGTTTTGCTTTCAGATTTATCTTTTTTCTTTGCTTCCCTGTACGGAATCCTCTCCCCTCTTACAAGAAGGCGGTGACTATTAATCCCATATGGCGTACAGGTTATCAACGTTACATAATCTCTATTTTTATTAATTAACAGATCGGATATATTCTCCGGCAGAACTACCTTAATCTGATTCACTTCATAAGCCAGTGTCCGATTCAATACATGAATATAAAAAATATCTCCCTCTTTTACCTCTGTAAGATTATCGAACATTTTTGCCGATGGCAGACCAGTATGGGCCGAAATAATTGAATGCGTTCCTTTTCCCCCTACCGGAAAAGAACTGTTTTCAAGATGTCCTGCTCCTTTTTCTAAAGACTTGCTGTCTGTCCCATGATAGATTGGCAGATACACATCAATTGAAGGTATCTCTACCGCTCCCATCACACCGTCCCCAGCAATATTTAAAATATTATCATAATCCTCATTCTGTTTTTCCACCGCTTCTGGATCAAATGGGTCTGTCAAAACGACATTTCCAAGAAGTTTTTTATTATATTCTACTGCCTTTTTCAAGGCCTCACTAATTTGCTTTTGCGACATTTGTGCCGCTTTCTTATCGTAATTATCCACTACCTGCCCCTGATGTCTGCTGATATACCAGTCACTGAACACCGGATACAATGTAACACCTAATCCTGCTAAAAAAAACAGGGCCAATACTATATTTATAATCTTTTGTTCCATCCCGTTCACACCCTGTTGTAATCATGGGGAAGCCATACATGGCTTCCCCGTAAATATGCCTTTCGGCAATCATCCTTATTCAGAAACAAAATTTACTTTGTCTCATTTTCCTTCAATTAATATGTTCTGGTTATTTATGTTCTCTCTGTAAATGCTTCTTTACTGTGCATTTTTATTATGCTCTTCTTTTTTTAGAAGCGATAAGAAGAAGTGCTGCACCAGCCATGATTACAAGACCGCCGATTGTGAAGAGGTAGGTACCCAGGCCACCGGTTGCTGGGAGGTTGAAGCCTTTGTTGTTAACAACTTCCATCTGCACATAACCAGTATTATTTTCTTCTTTATCTTTTACATTAGAAATAGTACTTCCCTCTGTTACCTCATCTAAACGTCCATCTATATCAGAATCTGAAATACTAAAGAAAATTTTGTCCTTTAATAAAGTATAACCAGCAGGAGCTTCTACTTCCTCTAATGCATAATCGCCTACATTAAGACCTGCTAAAGTAAGATTACCCTTGCTATCTGTCGCAATCACTCCGTTATCATCCATGTCCTTTAAATTTTTAATCTGTGTATAAACATTTTCTCCAGATTCATTCTTAGTTACGAAATATAATTTAAATTTTGCGTCTTTAAGATTTGTACCAGAATTATCTTTCTTATGTACATTTAATGCATATGTATATACTTTTGGAACATCTCCCGGAATACCTTTTGTTTCTTCTCCTGGCTTATTTGTATAATCCAAACTTACCTCATTAGTATTAGGATTTGTTATTTCTGCTGACTGAAGAACTTCTGCAGTATATGTAACTATTACTTCTTTACCTTTATAAGCTTCATTTTTAAGGAATGCCTGTGTGAAGGTAATTACGATTGTCATTGAACTATCATCATTTGTTGTTTTTGACAAAGTATAATCTTTATCTATACCTTCCTGTAAAGTCGTTTTACCTATCTTAACTAAAATATCATTCTGATATCCTAATCCTTTTGATAAGGTATCAGTAATCTTATATACAGGCAGTTTACTTGCATCTGTATAAGCAAAATATTCATCTGTATACTTTGGAGAAATGGATGTAATCGTATATTCTACCTTATCCCCTACTTTTACAGTTGCCTGCTGTTCATTTTTAGCTTCTGTTTTAGCATCATTGATACCACTGATTTTCTTACCGATTGTTACTTCTTCATTCTTTGGAGTTGCAACAACATCATATACCCATGAAGTCGTAGGACTTGTTGCCGTCTCCCCAAACTTTGTTGTTGTATTCGCCTGCGGAATTGCAACAAAAAATGGTGTACTCGCAACGTATTTAGTCTTTCCAGTTGAATCTGTTGGAGTTTTTGTCTCAACAACCAGATAATATCCAACTCCTAAATTAGTAAATTTAGCAATACCATCCTGTCCATCTACTGTTGTTGCTGTCTCTATAGCATCACCTACTTTTTGCGTTAAAGTTACTGCACTTGCAAATGCTGATGCTACACTCTTTTGATCTGTTTCGGATAAATTCAATATATCCTTAATTTTAGAATATGTTTTACTTCCTACTGTTGCTGATACTGCTAATTCACTCTCTTCTGTTGAATCTGCTGTTAATTCTACAATTTTATATAGAGTAAATTCTGCTCCGTTCAGTGCTTCTACTTCATCATTTTTTACTCCTGTTGTTTTTTTGATTGTAATACTACCTTTCCTAGTATAATCAATCGTCGGCGCTGCTGGTTCTATCTCTGTTTCAGTTGCATTCGCCATTGCTGGTAATAATGTGATCGCCATCATCACTGCTGTTGTCACTGCTAATAGTTTCTTCCATAACTTCTTCATATTTGTTCCCCGCTTTCTTTGTTATTTTTGAAACATAAACTGTTTGTCCCCGAGTATCCTATATATACAGGGCGAATGAACCCTGTCATATTAAAATAAAAGTGTCATAAGTACCTTATAGAATAGATTTCCGTTCTATATGATTCTTCTCCTCCTTCGGATGATATACCATCCTCCGGCTATGATCATAATTCCTACACCAAAGATCGTGGCTCGGAAACCGCCTCCGGCTGCTGGCATATCAAAGAGTTTGTTATTCGTTATCTCCATTTTCAAATTATAATAATATGTATTCGAATCTCCCACTACTGTAAATCCAGAACTTGTACTTTCTCCCTCTGTAGTTCCTACTACAACAGTAATTGGATTCGCCAATAAGTTATAATTTGCTGGCGCTTTTGTTTCTGTTATTACATATTCTCCTGGAAGTAAGTCAGAAATAGTGATAACACCTTTCTTCGGTCCATCTAATGGTGTCGTAACAGTTTTTTCGTAATTATCCGGTCCTGTTATCTTAAATTCTGCACCACCAAGCTTTTCTTTATTGGCATTATTCTTTGTAATCTCGATACTTCCTCGTTGTAATGTGTTAACAACCGAAACTGTCTTTTCTTCTATTCCTTCAGATTCTTTAGAAGTCTCCGTTTTTTCTGAATAGGTTACCTGGTAAATATAATTTCCAAGTTTAATATATTTTTCGCTATCTACTGGACTGTAATTGTTTTCCCCGTTTTTCACAACCTCTCTTACTTTATAATCAGAAAGATTACGATTACCTGGGATTTCAAATTCGCAGGCCCATTGTTTTGTCGCGTCTACCTCTTTAACTTGTTCTGGCTGGGCAACATCTTTGTAATATAATCCTAAAAATGTGCTTTTGGGTTTTAAATCATCTTTTAAATCAAAATTTTCCTCTCCTGTTCCATCCGATTTTTTAGAATCTTTCCACTGTTTTTCTGCCTTTATCACTTTATAATTTTTATGATTTGTAACAAGTACAGAAGCATCATTTCCTAATTCAATCGTTCCTTCTGCAGTATACTCCTTAGATGTATCCACATCTTTACAGTCACTTACCGTTATCGTTGGCACTTTGTATTCCTGATTATTCAGATTAATTTCTTCAACCTTAAACTTTGTACCTGAAAGAATCTGCGTTATGCTGATGGTATATCCTACAGGAATCCCTGCAACCTTACCAGTAGAGTCTGTATCTCCTGCTACTTCCACCTTTCCAAACTCCAACGCTCTTAATGTTCCATTCTCATTCTTCTTATAGTAAATTGTCTCCGTCTTATTCTCCCCTCTATCATTTACACAATATAAATAATATGGGCCTACATATGGAACCAATTCTCCTTCCGTACTTGTTAAGTAGATCCTAAAGCTAAACGTGCCGTCTGTCGTCTGCCCTTCCTGCATCGCTTTGGTTATACGCAACTCTCTTTTATTGGCTGCAGAACAATTATTTGTGAATACAACTAATCTTCGATTCTCAGCTACTTCCTTCGAAGTGCGGATGTCTTTAACTTTTTTCCCTTCCTCATTTTCATTTTCTGTATATGCTGTATAAGTGACATCATTAATTTTTATGTCATCATACTCTTCTGACTTTACACCAATTTCCTCGACATAATATTTTTGATTATCCTTTAAACCAGAAAATGTTGCTTTTTGGCCTGGTTTTAAATAAAATGCTCCATGATCATCGAAAGTTACAGCAGTACCATCCGCCATCTTTGCTGCTTTTAGTACCTCATAAGTATTTTCTTCAAATGTTCCATCCCCTTTGGATTTCTGTGCATATACTTTAAATTTAAACAGAACATTCGCATACTTTTCTTTATCTGTGTTAGAAAGTTCTTTCTTTACTTCAATCGAACCATCTGGAACAACCGGAAGATTAAACTTCATATGAAGATTAGAAGCACCTGCGCCTCGCTCAAAGTAAAACATACGCATCGTATGGCTGGAATAATCTTTGAAAGTATCTCCTTTGAAATAATCACTAACTTTATTGTCATTCCACGCAGTTCCATCTGGGAAGTAACCTGCCTCTTTAAATAATTCCTTAATCGTCTTAGTAGATTCCACTGGTGTTTTACCTGTCTCACAATCTTTCCATGAAACTACACCAGTTGCAAAGTTTATCTTACCGGAATGTGCATCGTGAATACCACCAATGTCAAGAACTAATGTCCCATCTATAAAAACCCACATATCATCATCGCCGTTGAATTCATAGACCATTGGCTCTTTTTTTCCATTTTGTGTGACCTGTCCATTCTTCTGCTGAACAAAGTTGGCTGATACTTCCATTCCAAAATAGTAATTTGGAGTTCCGTTTACCAGATATAACTTCTCTCCTTTTCTTGGAGCAGTATCTGTCAGGGCCTTTCCGTCTTCATCGTACAAATTTTTATTGGTTGAAAAACGGCCATCAATGATGGAATTATACGGCATAAAATTACCACGTTTGTAATAATATAAGTCCTCATTTTTCGGTGTCCCTATCTGCTTATATACCTTAAACTCCTTTGCATTGCTGCCTGTCGAACCTGAACTGCTGGTATCTAAATAGGCATAATTTTCAAAACTACTGTATTCATAGTATCCTGTATTAGCATAGATACTTTTGATAAATAAGTGGTTTGTTTCTGTTGCCCCCTTAAATAAGCCAGACAGACTTTTTGCACCATTTTTTGCTATCGGATAACCATCTGTCCCCAAACGTCTTTTCAGCAAGTTCTTTTTAATAGTTCCATTACCGTAATTTCCATCTAAATTAATTGAATTATCTCCATTCTTAAGATATTTATTAGCCTCTCCTTCTAAGTCTATCATTTTAATCTTGATTCCCTTAGATGCGCTGTCCACCGTTTCAACTGTCGATAACATCTCTGTGTAAACAAAATAAAGCGTTTTATTCTGTAATTCTTCTCTATTTTGTCCACTTTCAGTTCTGTAATATGTAGTACGATTCTCCACTTCTAATGAAATAATATCCGTTCCATTCGTTCCATCATAAGAAGTACCAGAATCTGTAACAACTGCTTTCATAAATTGATAATTCTGTTGTTCACTATCTGTTAATTTATAATACTGACTATAGTTTGTTTCCGTTATACTTGATAAATAGAAAGATTTTGCATCTATTTCCAGATTACTCAATACAGCATTTGTCTCTGAAAGCTCTATCGCTGTTCCTCTGTCATCAACAAGGTTTACAGTTGTCTGTATCCGGCTGTTCTGCTTCCAGATAATTGTAAATGTCGAAAAACTCTCCGTTTCAAAATCAACTTTTTTGACAACCTTTTTCGTGGTAGTTGTAATATCTTTTAACTGTTTACTTTCTGAAAGATCTACTACCTCTTTTACTTTACCCGATGTATCTTCTTCCAGATGCATTACTGTTACATCCGTATCTTTAGAGTCCTTACGGTCTTTCAACTCTTCTGGCATTGTGATCTTTTTATATTCCATAGAAACCTGAACTTTTCCATCTGGTTCTATCTTATTCCCATTCTCATCTACGAAAGAAATATCGTAAGCCAGAAATCCTGCAATATCATAGATTTCATTCTGTGCCTTTTCCAGAAGCTGCTTCTTTACTTCCGCATACTGTTTTTGTGTTTCTTCATTATCCTGTTCAATCGGCACGATCTGTAACTTTGCACTATCAGCGATAACTCCTGCTTCGGACTCTTTTACTTCTACTTTTACATCGTCATTTTCATATCGGAAAATTTTTTTCTCTTTTATATCGGATTCTTCGCTTGTATCGGCTTCTTCAGCTGATTCTTCCTCTGGCAAAGTTTCTTCTTCACTAGAACTTTTTTCTTCTGTCACTTGCTCCGAGGCGCTTCTATGTTCCTTTTCTTCCCTGTCTCTGCATCTTCTTTAGTACTTGTTTCTTCCGTCTGCTTTTCTGTAGTTTTCTCCGCTGCTTTTTCTTCTGCATTATCGCTCTCTGGCTGCGTTTCTTCCTTTTTAGGCATATCAGAAGATGGACTGGATTCGGTCGGCTGATCAGATATTTCCTGTGCCCCTGCTTCTTCGGTCTGGACAGACTTGTCCCCTGTATTCTGTTCTTCGCCTTGCTCTGCCATACCTGTTTTGGCCGCAGATGTTGTTACTGCCTCCTCACTGCTCATTGAAGCAAATCCTACAATATGCGGTGTCGTAAATAACATTACTGCAACAATAAGGATTGCTGTGAGTCGTTTCCATTGTCCTTGGTTTCGCTTCACGTTCTTCATAGTATTTCCCCGCTTTCTTTAAAATAATTCCTGTAATGAATTATCTGTATATTGCTAGTTCCCCGTTTTTTTTACTAAATACTGTGAATATAGTTCTTTATTATCTGACATTTTTTATTTTTAATATTTTACCATCAATGGTACTAATTTGTCATCAAAAATATTTCTATACTTTATGAATAATCACCATAAATTTATCAATAGTTATAATTTTTTATATTTTTTCAGCAATAATCTTTATATTAAAATAACTTTATTTTCTATAACTTACACTCTCGCTATATCCCCTGCATAGTCTTGCGTAGCTTTCCAATATTAACAGTCTTTTGGAAGAAATGTTCCACAGTGATTGACAACCATTTAGGAATTTCTGAAACTATGTTTATTAACTATGTTGAAATATAATTTTTTTCTCTTTATAATCATCTTTTATATTAAAAAATATTTAAAAGTTTTTTCTTTCACTAATTAATAAATTTTTCTTTCTTTTTGTAAGTGTCATTAACAAATTTTTTGCTCTTTGTAAGCTTCTTATACATAAAGACATTTGCAAGCTTTTCCTTTCACCAATTGATGATTTTTTTATCAAAGTTATTGAATTTTTTCTTTGAAATTCAAGTCAAGTACTCTATATTCAAGAATGCCCTGGCATTCTTGCTGCGAGATGTGCGTCATGCAATGCATAACATACTTCTTCTCAATTTATTAAAAGCAAAAAATAAAAAAGTACCGCATCAAAGAGGTGAGACGATACTTTTTTATTACTTTTAATAAAATGTACTCTCGGAGTCTTTCCTGCACTTGCTTTTGTGGCTGATTTTCCGCCAGTCACACCCGAATTTCATCAACGTACGTACCGCGTACGCTTCAGAAATTTGGACACAACTGACAAAAAATCTTCTCACAAAATCAAGCACAAAAAGATTCCGAGAGTACATTAAATTGTTTTAACGAATATATTTTTCTGCTATTTTCTTAAGTTTTTCTGGATTTTGGGTATACCAGCTTTCATAGGTTAAATGCTCTGCCGAAATCATCTGACCAAGTTCTACAAAGAAATCCGGGATTTCTTCTGCAAGCATTGTTCCCCATTCTTCTCCAAAATGCTCTGCTCCCTGTGCATCTGTTCCATTTACATGAAAAGCAAATGCCGGCTGCATTTTTCCATCCACACGTTTAGATGCCCCGTGGAAACCAAGCTTTCCAATCTGATGTGTTCCGCAAGAAGAAGTACATCCAGATATATGAATTCTTGGAAGTACCCCATCTGCAAAATGATAAGGCTCTACTGTCGCCACAATACTTGCAAGCAATCCCTGAGAATCTCTAAGTCCAATCTGGCATACGGTACTTCCAATACATGATACAGATGTTTCAAACAAATTTTTTGCCCCGTCTTCTGTAATTGCAGCAATCTCCTTTGCCTGTGACGCATTCAGATTAATAATATACAATGTTTCATCTGGAGCAATGCGAACTTCTGCGTCTTCAATATCTTTTATTATATTATAAATTTCTCCAAACTTCTTCACTGGGACAATTCCACCTATTGGGTGATATGCCACTGCATATAGTCCCTGTTGTTTCTGTGGAAGAATACGTTCTGATGCTGCTTCTTTTTGTGGATAACTTTCTGCTGTTTCTAATACAACATTTTCATCCGTTTTTACTATGTTGTCTGCTACATTCTTGGTTATGCTCTCTGTTATATTTTCTGACATATCAGCAGTGTTTTTTCCTTCAACATCATCCGCACCATTATTTCCCATATTATTTATTGCATTTTCAGCTACTTTTCCTTCTAACTTTATAAGAAGAGAATCTTTATATTCTGCCTTTACTTCTGCTAACTTTTCCTGATATGCTTTGCGGTAGCCATCTACCCCTAATGTCTCCTGCATGTATCTTGTTCTTGATTTAGCACGACTCTCATAATTACCATAAGTAGTAAATGTCCGAACCATTGCTTCTACATAATAAAGTACCTCTTCAGGCTTTACATTTTCCGCAACCTTTACTCCCATTCGGTAATTATTTCCCAGTCCGCCTGCACTGTATACATCAAAAGTTCCTTCTTCTTTTGCTACAAATCCAAGATCTCTAAATGTTGCATGTGTTACATTCGCCGGAGAATTAGAAAATCCTACTTTTAACTTTCTTGGAAGCTTCACCGTCTTGATGATTCCCATCAGATAATCTCCCGCTTCTTCCGCATAAGGAAGTACATCGAAATATTCCCCCTGTTCCACCCCAGAGAGGGGAGAGACCATAGTATTTCTTGGGAAATCTCCACCGCCTCCTCGAGTAACAATGCCAGCATCCATTGCCTGCTCCATAATATCGCAAACCGCCTTTGCATCTAAATCATGAAACTGCACTGTCTGGCAAGTTGTGATATGTGCTCTTTTCACATCATACCTTTCAATAGAATCTACGAGGAACTTTAACTTTTCCTTCGTCACTCTGCCGCCTGGCATACGCAGGCGGAGCATGCTCGCTTCTCCACCTTTTTGTGCATAACTTCCAAAGCCGCCAGAGAAACCTTTATAATCTTTCACACTGACTTCTTTTGCATAAAATTTCTCTGTCATCTCTCGAAATTCTTTTAAATCTGCTTTAAATTCCTTCATTAATTCCTGATTCATATTTCCTCGACCTTACTTTCTATTATTCTCTATAACGCATTATTATTTTCTCTCAATAATAACGAATTAAATTATATCATACTTATCCTACCTGCAAAAGTAGTAATAAATTTAATAGTAATTTGTTGAGCTAAACAGACGAAGCCTGAGAATCAAATCATTTATATTTGTGATTTTCGTCGCGGCATGTTGAATGGTCGCTTTTGCGCTCGCATCCAACACTTGCTCCCAGACCACAAATATAAATGATTTGATTCTCAAGCTTCTGTTTTCTGACCACTCGAATAAATTAATGGAGAAATTAGTTAGAGCAAACAAAAGCGACAGGCTAACCAGGAAACTAATTGGTAAATTTGTTGTTTGACAATTTGGGGATTTCTCAGAAAATTGTACTCATTAGGAAATTAAATTTGAAAGGGCCAATACTCAAACTACTGGCATAATGTAGCTAACGCAAAACGCAATTGTTAGCACTCATTTAAATTGAGTGCTAATTTTTTCTTGACATTCCTGCAAACTGGTATTAGTATAAGAATGGTATTGATAAAAATACAAAGGCAATATTCCAGTCAGAAGTTTTTTGACTTAGTTCATAGAATATTAGCCTACATTTATATAATTAATTTTAAGGAGATGCTTATTATGGCTAAACAGGGAAGTTTATCAATTAACAGTGAAAATATTTTTCCTATTATAAAGAAATGGCTCTATTCTGACCACGACATTTTCATCCGTGAGTTAGTAAGTAACGGATGCGATGCTGTAACAAAGCTGAAAAAGCTTTCTGTTATGGGTGAATTTGAAGAAGCTGACGATGAGAAGTATAAAGTAGAAGTTCGTATTAATCCTACTGACAAGACTCTTACCTTTATTGATAATGGTATTGGTATGACAGAGGACGAAGTAGACGAATACATCAATCAGATTGCTTTTTCTGGTGCTGCTGCTTTCATGGAACAGTATAAAGACAAAGCAAGTGATGAGCAGATTATAGGTCATTTCGGACTTGGTTTCTATTCTGCATTTATGGTTGCTGATAAGGTTACTATTGATACTCTTTCTTATAAAGAAGGCGCTACACCAGTTCACTGGGAATGTGATGGTGGTACAGAATTTGATATGGAAGATGGTGACAAAGCAGAGCGTGGTACAACAATTACTCTTTACCTCAACGATGAGAGTTATGAATTCTGTAATGAATACCGCTGCCGCGAAGTTCTTAACAAATACTGTTCTTTCATGCCAGTTGAAATTTACTTTGTAAATGAGGAAGAAGAAGCGAAAAAGGCTGAGGAAGCTGCCAAAAAGGATGCTGAAGAAAAGGTAATTGACGTAGACGTAAAGGACGCTGATGCAAAAGAAAATAACGCTGATACAGAAGATGGTGATTCCGAAGTAACTCTTGAAGAGGAAGAAGAGGAAGAAGATGATGCACCTAAGCCAATCAACCAGATTCATCCATTATGGACAAAGCATCCAAACGACTGTACTGATGAAGAATATAAAGAATTTTACCGTGATGTATTCCACGATTATAAAGAGCCTTTATTCTGGATTCATTTGAACATGGATTATCCATTTAACTTAAAAGGTATCCTTTATTTCCCTAAAATCAATACAAAATATGATACAATCGAGGGAACAATTAAGTTATATAACAATCAGGTATTTATCGCAGATAATATTAAAGAAGTTATTCCTGAATACCTCTTATTATTAAAGGGATGCATTGACTGTCCAGACCTTCCACTGAACGTATCAAGAAGTGCATTACAGAATGACGGTTTTGTTAAGAAAATTTCTAACTACATCACTAAGAAAGTTGCGGAAAAGCTTTCCGGTATGTGCAAGACCGATCGTGAAAACTATGAAAAATACTGGGATGACATCAGCCCATTCATTAAGTTTGGCTGCATCCGTGACCAGAAATTTAACGATAAGATGAAAGATTACATCATCTTCAAGAACATGGAGGGCAAATATGTTACACTTCCAGATTATCTTGAAGCTGGTAAAGAAAAATACGAAAACAATGTTTTCTATATCACAGATGAAGTAGCACAGTCTCAGTATATCAATATGTTCAAAGAACAGGAAATTGATGCCATCTACCTGACACACCAGATTGATACAACATTTATCACTCACTTAGAGCAGAGAAATCCAGAAGTAAAATTCCTGCGTATCGACTCTGAACTGACTGATAACTTCAAAGAAACAATTGATGAGAACGAAGAAAAAGAACTCACTGAAAAGCTTTCCGAGAAGTTCAAAAAGGCAACTGGTGTTGAAAACTTAATCGTAAAAGTTGAAAAGCTGAAAAATGCCGATATGCCTTCTATGATCACCGTTTCTGAACAAACACGTCGTATGTCCGAAATGATGGAAATGTACGGAATGAGCAACAGCTCCACAGGACTTGGTGCAGAAGGTGAAACTCTCGTCCTTAACATGAACAATGACTTAGTTCAGTATGTTTTAAACAATGACGAAAGCGAAAATACTACTACAATCTGCCAGCAGCTCTATGACCTTGCACGTCTGGCAAACCATCCGCTGAAACCGGAAGAGATGACTGCATTTGTTGCACGTTCCAATAAAATACTCTCCATTCTGACGAAATAATTTCTGATTTGCCGCAGGCAAGGGAGACGCCCTCTGGGAATGAAATAATCCTTATTTCATTCCCAGAGGGCGTCTCCCTTGCTGCACAATCAGAAGTTAATAAAATCCATTATATTCTTTGTCGTTTTTCTTTAATTCCTGATTAATATATCCTCTTCCTAATTTCTCTGGAAGTGTTTTTTGACCAGAGAACAGATTCGTTCCTAATCCCAGGCGATTTCCATCAATCTGTACTCCCAAAGCTGCTAATGTCGTTGGAAACATATCCATTGTAGAAAAATCTCTGTTTTCGGTCACATTTTCTTTATAGGTACAATCAGCATTGATAATTGTATTATACACGGTTCTTTTATAATTATTATTTAAATTACCCCATATCGGATCGGACGTATCGACCATTGTCGTATGATCACCAGCTATAACAATTGTCGTATTTTTGTAAAAATCCTGTTTTTTTATCCATTCTACAAAGTCATATACCTGCTGGTCTGCACAGGCAATTACATTAGCATATTGTCTGTTATATTTATCTTTACAAAGTCGGCATTTATAACCTCGTGGAAAATGCGTATCCACCGTCAGCATTGTAAGATTAAATGGTTTGTCAGACGAAGAAAGCTGTTCGAGCTGCTTCTTCGCACGTTTATATAATATTTCGTCTTCATGCCCCCAAAATACTTTGTAATCCGGCGCAATGAATCCTTCTTTTTTCGCTGCGTTATAATCTTCTATATGAAAATCTTTGTGGCTTGTAAAGTATGTATCTCTTCCGGCAAAGTCTCCCTCACTTCCACACAAAAACACCTGCTGGTATCCTTCTTTATTAAGAATATCTCCCATTGTTGTTAAATTAGGAAGAAAGTTTCCAAACATAGATCCCGAATTATGAAGCTTTAAATTAATTGCTGCTGTCTGTGCAACCATTCCTCCAACCGTATAAGCCGTTGCCTCTAAACAAGTTGGCCCACCTAGCTTTCCATCCGCCTTATCTGAAAAATTTATATTTTCCTTCGCCAATTTTGTCAGATTCGGAATATAATTATCATCCATGATACCGCCATCTTCCTGATCGGCATAACTACTTTCCATTGATTCCATAAATATATAAATCAAATTTCTTTTTTGAGATGGAAAATCAAGTTTTGTCTTAGCTGGGTTTACATAATATTTTTCATAGAAATCCGTTTTCTCCTGAACACTTTTTATATACTCCCACATACCTACTTTTGTTCCCTGAATTTGTATTGTTCCAACCAGGACAATGAGCAGAATAATTTCCAGACAGATTTTAGTCCATACAGGAACCTTTTTTACAGGTAAATCTTCAAGATTGTATAATACTCTTACCATAATAAGATAAACTATGCTAATCGTAAGCGTAACAAGGAGCGGCGGAATAATTCCTGTTTTTATAATACTGTTTATTACGCCACTGTCCGTTCCTTTTATCGGACTGGTAAGCTGCAGCACAATAATGGAAAATGAAACATCCCCACATGTACTTTTAAGCCATGTAACCATACTACAGGCCAGCAGTGTTATAAATAAGGCTACCGGAACTAATAAACCAAACGGAAATGATAATACTTTCAATATTTTGTTCTGAGCCGTCCTCTTCTGAAGTTCAACCGCATGAGATAATAGCAAATAGCAAGCCGGCATAAGCAAAAACATCATAAAATAAATTATCATTGTTATCTGTTTTTTCTGCACACGCTCCCTGTAATTTGCATTTAATTCTATATGATCTAATACAAACTGCTGCCCTATCTTGCTTCCAAAACGAACTTTTATCCTTGTTATTCCAGTAGCATCTATCTCTCCAAATGCTATTTTTTCTCCTTTTTTTATATTAGCCCATACTCTTGGGTTCTGTTCATAAGTAGGCTTTTCTTTGGTCTGGTAAGAAATTTTTACATCTGTATCCTGCGCCACTGGTTCTGCAAAATATACTTTTACATTGGCAATTTTCGAGGACTGCATCTTATACTTTATAAAAGGTCTTGCTTCTTTAATAAGAAAATGATTTCCATTTATCTCATACCCACGAAATTCTGCTTTTTCCAGATTCACATTCTGCGGTTTTAATGCTTTTTCCTGCGGAATTCCAGAAATATGCCATGCAAAAAATAAACTAAGAAGCACAATAACTATTATCCCTGCTACTTTACTAACAGATTTTTTTAAAAAATGTCTCCAACACACAGTAAGGCCAAAGAGCAAATGCCTGCAATCAGTCTTTTTAATACTGGTGCCATCAGGTTTTCCATTCCTTTTTCTTCTCTCATAAGATAAAGGGCAGTCATGATTCCTGCACAGAGGATTATTGCAGCCAAAACAAATCCTACTACAGCTTTTATATAATTCTTTTGTTGCTTATTCATCTGTTTCAATCTTCTCCTAATAAAACTGATTATACATTTTATCGTTTCGTTTCAGTTCTTTATTAATATAATTAGCACCTAATTCTTCTCTCAACGTCTCTTCTCCTGAAAATAAATTAGTTCCTAATCCAAGTTTATTCCCATCAATTTCTACACCAAGAGCCGCCAATGTTGTTGGAAACATATCCATTGTAGAAAACTTTCTCTTTGTCGTAACTTTTTTCTTATATGCACATTGCGGATTAATTATTGCATTATATACCGTACGCTGATAGTCATTGCTTAAACTTTTCCAGAACTTACTTCCTGTATCTACCATAGAAGTATGATCTCCGGCAATAATAATTGTCGTGTCTTCATAGAAGTCCTGTTTCTTTATCCACTGTACAAAGTCGTAAACCTGACGGTCTGCACAGGCTACTGCATTCCCGTAAGTGGTATCGTATTTGTTCTCACATAAATCACAAATATATCCATTAGGGAAATGTGTGTCTACCGTCAGCATAGTAAGATTAAAAGGTTTACCTTCCTTAGATAATTTTTTCAGATTCTTTTTTGCTCTTTCATATAGAACTTTATCCTCATGACCCCAGTACACTTTATAATCTTTTGGGATATCTCCTTCTTTTATTGCGGCTTTATAATCTTCAATCTGATAGTCTTTATGTGTTTTAAAATAGGCATCTCGCCCTGCAAAATCTCCATCACTTCCACACAAAAACATCTGATTGTATCCCTGTTTGTTAAGGATATCACCAAGTGCTGTCAGGTTAGGAAGGAATGAGTCAGATACTGCCCCAGAATTCATTACTTTTAAGTTAATTGCAGATGTCTGTGCTACCAATCCACCGGCAGTATACGCTGTTGCTTCTAAACAGACAGGTCCACCCACTTTTCCATCTTTCTTATCAGTAAACTGTACATTTTCTCTTGCAAGCTTCGTCAGGTTCGGAATATAATTATCATCCATAGTTCCACCATCTTCCTTATCTGCGTAACTGCTTTCCATAGATTCCATAAATATGTAAATCAGATTTTTCTTTTCCTTAGGAAATGTCATCTTTACCTTTGCAGGATTCACATATTCTTTTTCATAAAAATCAGAACTCTCCCTCACACTTTGTATGTAATCCCACATACCTATCTCTGTTCCCTGTACCTGTACAGTATGCAGAAAAAATACAACCATAACTACTTCTATACAAATCTTACTCCATCTTGGAATTTTCTTCACTGGAAGATCTTCTAATGCATACATTCCCCGCACAATGAAAAGATAGCACAGTACAGCTGCTACGGCAAGAAGTACCGGAGGAACTACTGCAGTCTTGATGATACTGTTTATAATTCCGCTATCTGTTCCTTTTATCGGACTTGTAAGCTGTAAAAGAATAATGGAAAATGAAACATTTCCACATGTCATCTTCACCCATTCTACTAAATTCACTACAAGGAAGGTGGCAAATAGTGAAAGAATTGTTATAAATCCAAATGGAAAAGATAAAATTCGCAGGCAAATATTTTTATCCGTTTTCTCCTGCCACTTCTTTCCTGCTGCTAATATAAAATATCCTGCCGGAATCAGCATGAAAAACACAAAATATTTCACCATGCTAACTTTCTTTTGATGCATACGTGCCGCATAATTTCCATTGATTTCGGTATATCCATAATCAAACTGTGTTCCAATCTTTCTTCCGATACCAATTTTAATTCTCGTAACATCTTTTACTTTCATTGAAACACAGCCTACTGTTTCTCCCTTATGAACTTTTACACGCATTTTTCTTGTTTTATTATCAAATCCATGCTGTGTCTTTGTCTCATACAGAACACGCACAATAACTTTCTGTGCAACTGGTTTTGAAAAATGTACCGTAACATTATCAAGATAATCTACATTAATTTCTTTTACAATATTTGCGTTTGCCTCTGCCACTGTAAAATGACCATCTTTAATATCATAACGATCAAATTCACTTTCCGGTGTTTCTAATCGCTGCGGCTTCAACTGGCTTTCCTGCCAGATTCCAGAATTCTGCCATGAAAAAAATCCCGCAACAAAAAGAAAAACAATAATACCTGCTATCTTTCTATTTCTTTTCTTTAGCAGATGACGTACTGCTATTGCAATTCCTAATAATACTGCTATTTCTACAGTCAGTTCTACTTTTTTTACCAATTCTTCAGCAGAAAGGCCAAGCTCTCCTTTTAAATAATTAGCCCCTGCAATTCCTATGCACGCAATAAAAAAAGCGGCCAGAAAATAGATTACTGCCGCTTTTTTCCCGCTCTGCATGTTCCCCTGATTTTCCATCTTTTCCTCCTTATGTATTTTATGTAATTTGCTATATTACATTTTTTAATCTTGTTTTTGTTTTATACTTCTCAAACGTATTTCATAAATGCTTTCTGCAAGATATGAACCACACACGCTCTCTAAAACAAACCAACCAAGAATTATAGCATGAAAAGATAGAATTGTAAATGCAGGTACTACATAAAACGATACTATTTGAAATATTTATCTACGCCATTCGCAATTCCCTTCGCAAGTTTCTTCTGGTAAGAAGAAGAATTCAACTGACGGTCCTCTGTTGGATTTGTGAGGAAACCACACTCTAAAATCATTGTAGGAATCTTTGCCCAGTTAATAGTTGTATAATAATCTGAGCGGATTGTTCCGTGACTTTTCTTATTCACAGCTTTTGCTACGGAACTTAACAGGCAGCTTCCAAGACGGCGTGAACTGTTAAATATCTTCTTTCCAACATAACGTGAACTTCCGGGAACACAAACCAAAGGACCTCTCGCACTTGCTCCTGATGCATTACAGTGAATACATATATGGATATCCGCACCACTCTTATTCGCTTTCTTCGTTCTCTGCTGGTTAGAAAGTGGACAATTATTGGTTGTTCGGAGCATTATTACTTTATATCCTCTCTTCTTCAGCTCTTTTTTTGTCGCTTTTGCAATTGCAAGATTAGTCTTATATTCTGGGATATGCGTACGTACACCAGCAGTACCAGATGTCAGTTTTGCTTTTCTTCTGGAAGAACCTGGCGCTAATCTTTCTGTAGAAGAGATTCCTCTCTGCTGGTGTCCAGCCGCTATAAATACAGTTCTCTGCTTCTTTGCTTTTGTCTTTTTTTTCTTTTTTGCTGTCTTTTTTGCTGTCTTTGTTGTTGCTTTCTTTGCCTGTGTAGTCGCTGCCGCTGCTTTAGCAGATACTTTCAATGTACTTGTCGGAATCATAGTAAAAGCCAGCATAAAAATCAGCAGCAAGCTAAACGTTTTTTTCATCATTTTCTTCACTTTTTATTCCTCCCTGTAAAATTTATAAGTCCATTATACACTCTGCAAAAATATACGTCCACTGATTTAATTTATTATTTAATTCATTGGAGAACAGACGCCCGAGAAGAGATAAGATATCCTATATTTGTGACTTTAGTCGCTACGAGAAATCGTCTTCTATGAAAAGGCCGACATTAAAAGTTATTGATTTTGACTCAGTTGTACAAAACACAAAGTCGTCAAAATCAATAATTTTAATGTCGGCCTTTTCTAACATTTTACTACAGTCTCGTAGCTCCGAGGCCACAAATATAGGATATCTTATCTCTTCCCGGGCTGTCTTTGGCTGGATTTTGTTTGAATTAAATAGTGGTTGTAGGGATTTGGGGGAGAGGGCAGATGTTTTCTGATTCTGTCCCCAAATCCCCTCCCCCCCTGGGAAAACAAAAAGCACCATAGTATTCTATCTGCGACTAAAATCACAGATAGAATACTATGGTGCTTTTTGTTTCGTTTGTTTAGCCCAATTACTATTTAGTAAATTAGAAACGAGCTGGATTCAGCTTAACGCCAGGACCCATTGTAGAAGTAAGTGTAGCACTTCTAATGTACTGTCCCTTAGCTGCAGCTGGTTTTGCCTTAATGATGGCATCTATTAATGTCTGGAAGTTTTCGTTTAACTGCTCCTCTGTGAAAGAAGCTTTTCCGATTGGCACGTGAATGATGTTTGTTTTATCAAGTCTGTACTCGATCTTACCAGCTTTTAAGTCCTGAACAGCTTTAGCAACGTCCATTGTTACTGTTCCAGCCTTAGGGTTAGGCATTAAACCTTTTGGTCCAAGTACACGACCAAGACGACCAACAACGCTCATCATGTTAGGTGTTGCAACAACTTTATCGAAATCGAACCATCCTTCGTTCTGAATCTTTGGAATAAGTTCCTCAGCTCCTACGAATTCTGCTCCTGCTGCTACAGCTTCTTCAGCTTTGTCACCCTTAGCGAATACGAGAACACGTACTTTTTTACCTGTACCATTAGGTAAAACTACTGCTCCACGAATCTGCTGATCAGCATGACGTCCGTCAAGACCCATTTTGAAATGAGCTTCGATAGTTTCATCAAATTTTGCACTGGCAGCTTTTTTTACGATGGCTACTGCTTCCGGTGCGTCGTATAAGTTAGTTTTATCTCTGAGCTTTGCAGCTTCCTGATATCTTTTTCCTCTTTTCATTCTAAATAACCTCCTGTGGTATTATCGGGAGCGACCCTCCCACTTCGTTGTATCTAATCAATCCGATTAATCTTCTACAGTAATGCCCATGCTTCTGGCAGTACCAGCGATCATGCTCATTGCTGCTTCGATGCTCGCTGCGTTTAAATCAGGCATCTTCATCTCTGCAATTTCTTTTACTTTATCTTTAGAAATTGAAGCAACTTTTGTTTTGTTAGGAACACCTGATCCGGATTTGATGTTACAGTATTTCTTTAATAATACTGCTGCTGGTGGTGTTTTAGTAATAAAACTGAATGTTCTGTCCTGGTATACTGTAATAACTACAGGAATGATCAAATCGCCTTTATCTGCTGTTCTAGCGTTGAATTCCTTTGTAAACTGGACAATATTCACACCATGCTGACCTAAAGCAGGACCTACAGGTGGTGCTGGAGTTGCCTTTCCTGCTGGAATCTGTAATTTAATATAACCTGTGACTTTCTTTGCCATGATAGCTAACCTCCTATTGTGGTAATTGCGGGAATGTCCCTCCCACTTTTCTGCTCCTTACGGAGTATCTTATAACTTCTTAACATCTAAAAATCCAATTTCTACAGATGTTTCACGACCAAACATATCTACTTCGATGGTAACAGTCTGTTTATTCATGTTAATTGCCGTTACAGTGCTTACTCTTCCTTCCCAGGCACCGGATGTTACTTCTACTAAGTCACCAATCTCGATGTCAATCTCTACTTCATTGTCGCTCTGGGCAACAATACCAAGATTTCTCATTTCTGCCTCGGAAAGTGGTACTGGGTCTGACCCTGGACCAACAAAGCCTGTTACACCTCTGGTGTTACGAACAACATACCATGTATCGTCGTTCATGACCATGTTAACTAACACATAGCCAGGGAACATTTTCTTAGATACGTTCTTTTTGACTCCACCCTTCATCTCGACTACGTCCTGAAGAGGGACTCTTACTTCAAATATCTGATCCTGAAGCTTTCTGTTTTCAATTGTTTTTTCAATATTAGCCTTCACCTTGTTCTCGTAGCCTGAGTAAGTATGGACCACATACCAGTTTAATTCTGACATATATTCACCTTTACCTTTATACTAGACCAGAAAATTAATTCCATACTGGAGAACCATATCCAGGGTAGCAATAATGACACCCAGGACAACGGATACAACCGTTACTGTAATTGTCTCTCTGATAAGCGTTTTTCTGTCAGGCCAGCTGATATTTTTAAATTCGGCTTTAAGGCCCTGAAACCAGCTTGTTTTTTCTGTTTTCTTTGCTTCGTCGCTCATCTTATCACTCCTTAAAAACCGGTCCGACTATTTTGTTTCTTTATGAACAGTATGCTTTCTACAGAATCTGCAATACTTTCTGGTTTCTAATCTTTCAGGATGATTTTTCTTTTCCTTTGTAGTATTGTAGTTACGCTGTTTACATTCTGTACATGCCAATGTGATTCTCACGCGCACAACTTCCACCTCCAATTTTGTTAAACGTAGGGTTTATTCTCATAAACCGATTTTAGGCATAAAAAAAAGACCTATTCCATCGCCACATTAATATATCATACCGATTTAACTTCGTCAATCCTTTTTCTGCACAAAATCCCGAAAAAGTCTTTTCCATATCTGCTCAATATGCTCAGAACATTTATAACTTTTTTATATTTTCTGCAATGTGCATAAGTTATCCACAAAATCCACACCTTGTTGTGGATAAAGTGGATAAAACTCATCTTCATACCAGAAAAGCAAATATTCATGCTATTTTTGCCATTTTACTTTTTCCACTCAAAATGTGGACAAAATCTTGACAACCTTTGAGATATAAACAAGTCTATCAACAGATTCTTTTCCCTTTTATTTTCAGACAATTTCCCGCATATTTTCAACCAATTTATGGAAATTTTGTTATTGACAAGAAACGAATGTTCGTGTATGATGTTGTTAAACGGCCGATGTATTAAAAATCCAAAAAAAAGAAATCAAAAAAAACAAGCGTTCGTGCATGATGTTGTTAAGCCCCAAAACTTACAGATATTACAACTACTATCTTAGTAGTAATCATTATAAAGAAAGAAGGATTCATTTATGAAACAGACAATTCGTATTAAATATTTTACAGACAAGATTGAGAAACTTACCTATATTGATGGCAAGTCCGATTGGATTGACCTTCGCGCTGCTGAAGATGTTTCTTTAAAGAAAGGCGAATTTGCTCTTATTCCTTTAGGGATTGCTATGGAACTTCCACAGGGCTATGAGGCTCATGTTGTGCCAAGAAGCTCTACTTTTAAGAATTTTGGGGTTATACAGACAAATCATATGGGTGTTATTGATGAGTCTTATTGTGGAGATAATGACCAGTGGTTTATGCCTGTTTTAGCTATTCGTGATACAGAGATTCATGTGAATGACCGTATATGCCAGTTCCGTATTATGGAACACCAGCCAGTTATCTCATTTGAAGAATGTAATACTTTAAACGGTACAGACCGCGGCGGTTTTGGAAGTACCGGCAGAGCTTAACAATTCTTTAAAATCATTGATTATTTATTAAACTTAAAATTTTCCCTCTCATTATTGAAAGATAGCAGCACTTTTCTTATATTTATCTAAAATGAAAGGATCACTCATGAAGAAACTATTTTTTCGTTTTGATTTCTCACCAAAGATAAAAAAGTTTCTCACTACACTTCATAATACACAGGAACAGGCTATTTTATGGATAATCAGGCAGCTTCTTCCCTTTCTTTTTCCGAGGCACTGCCCGCTTTGCGGCAAACTTCTTCCTTACGGAAGTTTTATCCATGAGGAATGCCACAGAGAACTCCCTCTGATACACTCCCCTGTATGTATGCGCTGCGGAAAGCCTGTATCCTCCCACACACAAGAATACTGCTATGACTGCCGTGCCTTCCCAAAGAGTTTTCAAAGAGGACTTTCTCTTTTTCTTTATAATAAGAAGACTCGTCCTATCATGAGTGCTTTTAAGTATCAGAACAGGCGGGGACTTGCAGACTTTTTCTGTCAGGAACTTTGCAGGTACCGACTTTCACAACTAAGAGATTTAGGTGCTGATGCGGTTATCCCTGTTCCTATTCACAAAAATAAATATAAAAAGAGAGGTTATAATCAGGCCACTCTGCTCAGCAGCAGGCTGGCTCTGACTCTTAACCTCCCTCATTATCCTGACATGCTGATTCGCTCTGTAGATACACTTCCACAAAAACAGTTCAATCCACAGGCTCGTCTCAATAATCTAAAGAAAGCATTCTGCTTTAATTCACATTATGATAAACTTCTCTCTCAAAGTACTCCCTTTTCTGTATTACTTGTTGATGATATTTATACCAGCGGAGCAACAATGGAAGCCTGCACCCGCATCCTTTTAGAAGCCGGTATTTCTGAAGTTTATATTTTATCTATCTGCATTGGAATTGCCAGAGATTAACTCATTAGAATGCCCGGAGCCAGCACAATTATGATGTTTCTTTAAGTTACAGGCCCTCTTTAAGACAATCATTCAAACCTGAATACCGCTTCTGCTCCGTCTCATTATGAATCATCTGCTCTACCATAGACTGCCTGCCTGCAATCGCAACACATTTCTGCGCTCTTGTAATTGCAGTATAGAGCAGATTTCTGTTACACAGAATCGGCGGACCGCTAAGAAGTGGAAGAACCACAGCGGGATACTCGCTTCCCTGCGATTTATGAATTGTAATCGCATAGGCAAGTTCTAATTCATCTAAACTTGAGAATGGGTATTCTGCCTCTCTGTTCTCATCAAAAACAACCGTAATGCGTTCAGAATATGTATTAATCTGCTTAATGATACCCATATCTCCATTGAAAACACCCAGTCCCTCTTCGATGGAAAAGCCCTTTGCGTTTGTGATTTTCCATTCAAGCTTGTAATTGTTCTTTACCTGCATTACTTTATCGCCTTCACGGAAAACACCGGTACGACCTTCTTTTTCTTTTTTAGATTCAGAAGCAGGATTTAAATAGTATTGAAGAACTTCATTTAAATGTTCTACTCCAAGTTCTCCCTTTCGCATCGGAGTAAGTACCTGAATTTCAAATGGAGATGCCCCAATATACTCTGGAAGTCTTGTTTTCACAAGATATACCAATGCCCCCATTACTGAGCGGACATCTTTCTTCTCAAAGAAAAAGAAGTCTTTATTTTTGTTGTCCAGTGTTATAAGCTCGCCTGCATTAATTTTATGTGCATTAAGAACGATATGGCTGCTCTCTGCCTGACGATATATTTTAGAAAGACGAACTACACTGAATGCCTTAGAATCAATGATATCTTTTAACACATTTCCCGGACCAACACTAGGAAGCTGATTGGAATCACCTACAAGAATGAGTCTTGTTCCGGGAACAATAGCCTTCAAAAGTGAATACATCAGATGAATATCTACCATAGACATCTCATCAAGAATGACCGCATCGGCTTCTATCGGATTATCCTCATTCTTTTCAAAATGAGAACTGTCCCCATCTTCAATTCCACCGGATACTTCTAAAAGACGATGAATTGTTTTTGCTTCATAACCTGTCGCTTCCGTCATCCGCTTTGCAGCTCTTCCTGTAGGGGCTGCCAGAACAATATCCATCTTCTCCATCTCAAAGCAGCGTATCATAAGATTAATGGTTGTTGTCTTTCCAGTACCAGGACCTCCTGTAACAACTACTACACCTTTGGTAAGTGTCTCTTCCACGGCCTGTTTTTGTAATAAATCAAGCTGAAAGTCCATTGATTCCTCTAATTCGCTGATTCGCCTTCCATATTCCCCTTTTTCCATCGGGAAATGTAAGTCAAGATTCAGAAGCATACGGGATGTATTCAATTCCATAAAATAATAGGAACTTAAATACACATGTTCTTCCTCCCCTATTGTACGAATCATCAGCTTTTTATCAAGAACCAATTCCATCAAATGATCCTCTATAAACTCTGGAGCCATTGAAAGAAGCTGTCCCGCGCTCCGGCATAATACATCCTTTGGCAGATAAACATGGCCGGAAAGTGCCGCCTGTTGCAAAGAATACAAAATTGCCGCACAGACACGAAAATCAGAATCAGGGGCGATTCCTGCCTTTGCCGCGATTGCATCCGCCGCACGAAATCCGATTCCTGTAATATCTTCTGCCAGCTTATATGGATTCGTCTTCAAAATATCATACATTTTATTGCCGTATTCTTCAAAAATACGGACAGCAAAGCGGCTGGTAATCCCATACTCTGACAGAAACATCATCGCATGGCGCATCTCCTGTTTTTCCTGAAACTGTACCGCAATATCCATCGCCTTTTTCAGAGAAATCCCCTTCACTTCTGCCAGACGTTCCGGCTCACTCTCTATAATGTCAAAGGTATTACCTTTAAACTTTTTGATTACTCTTGCCGCCAATGCCGGGCCCATTCCCTTAATAGCACCAGATGCAAGATACCGTTCCATTGCCGCTTTATCTTCCGGCTCCTTTACAGTATAAGATGTCATCCGATACTGCGGACCATGGGCCGGATGATCTACATATTCGCCTTCCGCACAAATATACTCGCCTTCGTTGATATAATGAAAATTTCCCACGAGGACTTCGTCCCCGTGGGTCGTTTCAATTTCCATTACGGTATATCCATTTTCCTCATTATGAAAGCGAATATGACTAACATATCCTTCCAGATGAGCCATTTAAAATCTCCTACTTTGTACCAAGATACTCAATGTACTGGCCTGTACCAATCGCAACTGCTGTCATTGGGTCATCGGCTGTCATTGTTGTAATTCCTGTCTTTTCCTCAATTAACTGCTCTAATCCCTGTAACATACTTCCACCACCGGTAAGTACAATTCCTCTATCAGAAATATCTGCTGCTAATTCTGGCGGAGTTCTCTCTAATACACTGTGAACTGCCTCTACAATCTGTGCTGTCGCTTCACGAAGAGCCTCTCTTGTCTCTTCAGAAGTTACCGTAACTGTCTTAGGAAGGCCGGTTACTAAGTTACGTCCTCTTACTTCAATAGAAGACTCTTCTGCACGAGTGTATGCACTTCCCACCTGAATTTTGATATCTTCTGCTGTACGGTCACCAATTAACAGATTATGTTTCTTTCTCATATAACGAACAATCGCTTCATCAAAGTCATCTCCAGCAACCTTAATAGATGTGCTTACTACTGTACCTCCCAGAGAAATAACCGCAATATCAGAAGTACCGCCACCGATATCAACAATCATGTTACCACATGGTTTTGCAATATCAATACCAGCACCGATCGCTGCTGCTACCGGTTCCTCGATAATCTTTACATCTCTTGCTCCTGCCGCGTAAGTAGCATCTTCTACAGCCTTCTTCTCAACTTCTGTTACTCCACTTGGAACACAGACAGAAATTCTTGGCTTTCTTCCAAATAAACTCTTGCCCACTGACTTGTGAACAAAATACTTCAGCATCTTCTCTGTAACAGAATAATCACTGATTACACCCTGTCTTAAAGGACGAACCGCTACAATATTACCAGGTGTACGTCCAATCATCAGACGCGCTTCCTCACCGATTGCCTTAATCTTTCTTGTATCGACATCAAAAGCAACTACTGAAGGCTCTTTTAACACGACCCCCTTACCCTTTACATATACCAAAATACTCGCAGTACCTAAATCAATTCCAATATCCGTAGCCATTAGGAATCTCCTTTCCTTACAAACTCCACAACTTTTATCCCAAATATTGATTCCAACTTTAATTGAAAATCAATATCAAAATCGTATCTCTATGTCAAATACTGACACACTCGTTACCATTATAAACGAAACCTCTCAAATTTCCAATAGTTTTTTATAACTAACCTGAGAATGACGCACTTTCGTAAGATTTACGACTATTCTGACGTGAAAAAAGGTACTGAGGACTCTGCCATTCCTCAATACCTATTCATCAGAATCTTACTTATCAGGGTCAGTTCTTTTGTTATCTACTGCCTATTCGTCAATTCCTTTTTCTCTTAAATACTCAATAACATCTCCAACTGTTTCGATATCTTCAAGTTCTTCTGCAGGAATCTCTGTATCGTACTCTTCTTCTAACGCCATAGTCAGCTCAAATAAATCAAGAGAATCCGCTCCTAAATCTTCCTTAAAAGAAGTATCCGGTGTAATCTCATCCTCTTCAACGCCTAACTGTTCTGCAATAATCTCTTTCATCTTTTCTAACATAAGAAAAAATCTCCTTTTTATAAAATGTGTTATTCATGTTCAAAATTAATGTAAAATAAAAATCCGAGGTCTTGACACTTTACATAACTATCACGAATACAATACTTCCTGCTGTTTTGGCAAGACTCTCTTCTTGTATTCTATCTAATCATGAAAATGTGACCCTTTGACTCTAGTATCATACTATTCCCACATTTCTTTGTCAATATTTTTTCCTTATTGAAAATCTTATTTTCTTAATAACTCTTGACAGCATTGCTATTTTCTTTTATTATGAAAATAGTAACTTTTATCGTTATTGCATGTTTTATATTTATTATTTTATTTATTAATATTTTAATTATGAAAGGGGATTTGCCAATGGGTGCGCCAATGAAGAACAGCCGCCAGCGAAACGCCATATTAGAATGTGTGATGCGTCATCATGACCATCCTACCGCCGACATTATTTATCAGGAGCTGCGGGAAAGCTTTCCTAATATTAGCCTGGGAACAGTATATCGTAATCTTTCACTATTAACTTCTCTTGGAAAAATTATGAAGATTACCTGTGAGAACCACGCTGACCGTTTTGACGGACAGACAAAACCTCATGCTCATTTTGAATGTAAGTCCTGCGGCTGCCTGCAGGATATTCCTTTTAAACCATCGATTCATCCACAGGAAGAAATCGGAGCGGGATTTGATGGAATTATCTCTGATTATACAATAACCTTCCGAGGTTATTGTGCTAAATGTGCTAAGAATTCTGATTAAACAAAATTGCTGCGCGATGGCTTGCGAAAGCTACGTGCAGCGATTTTTGTTTATAAAAATAAAAAAGCTCCCTGCCGGACTTGAACCGGCGACCTACGCATTACGAATGCGTTGCTCTACCAACTGAGCCAAGGAAGCTTGTCAAAAACTGACTTAATTATTTTACTATACTCTTACAAAAAAAGCAACAAAAAATTTCTGATTTACCGAAGCTGCATGAATAAAAGAACTTGAAAAAAAATTTCATTTAGTTGTTGACAAACTTCGTTTCTTAGGTTATTATAAAACAGTAATGATTATCATTACTTCTTGCAAATAAATTTTATAAGAAGTATTCATTACTATGCAATGTTACTTATATGCTTTCGATAACCGCTAAGACGCCATCTTAAAAGTTATCAGACATTTATTTTAGAAAAGGAGATTATTTATTATGAAAAAGTTTGTATGTAGTGTATGTGGATATGTTTATGAAGGTGAAGCTGCTCCAGAATTCTGCCCACTTTGTAAGGCACCTGCTTCTAAGTTTATTGAACAGTCTGAGGAAAAGACATGGGCTGCTGAGCACGTTGTAGGTGTTGCAAGTGATGTTCCAGAAGATATCAAGGCTGACTTAAGAGCAAATTTCGAAGGAGAATGTAGTGAAGTTGGTATGTACCTTGCTATGGCTCGTGTTGCTCATCGTGAAGGTTATCCTGAAATCGGTTTATACTGGGAGAAAGCTGCTTATGAAGAAGCAGAACATGCAGCTAAATTTGCTGAATTACTTGGTGAAGTAGTTTCCGCAAGCACAGAAGAGAACCTCAGAGTTCGCGTAGAAGCTGAGAACGGTGCTACTGCTGGTAAGTTTGACCTTGCTAAACGTGCTAAAGCTTTAGACCTTGATGCAATCCATGATACAGTTCATGAGATGGCTCGAGATGAGGCTCGACACGGAAAAGCATTCGAAGGATTACTTAAGAGATACTTTGGTTAAAATATATCCAAACTATAAGATATGTAAAATAAATAGTAAAAGCAAAAGAGAATGCTCCTGCAATCACTTGTAGGAGCATTCTCTTTTGCTTTTACTATTAAAAAAATCTATTAAGTTCAAGAATACCGGGCATTCTTGCTGCGAGATGCGCGTCATGCAATGCATGACATACTTCTTCTGCACATCTCTGCAATTCTGCACTCCGTTTCGGTCAGCGCAAAAATTATATCAACACCCCATTGATATTCATTTTTTTATCAGATTCTCCCTCACCGTAGCCAAGATTATCATACTGTGCTTTTACCTCTTCCCACGGAAGTGTTTCATGTTCTTCTTTCAGATAAGAAATGATATCTGCGATTCCCTCTCCAGTAAAAGAACTTGTCATAAATATCTTCTTACAGCCGGCGAGTCTTAACCATTCTGCTGCCTGTTCTGGATTACCTGCCCAATGGTCACACTTTGTAACAATACCTACTACTTCTCGATTGGCCTGGGCTGTTACATTAGGCGGATACAGGGAAAATGGTTCTGTTGCACTAATCAAAAGTCCTACTACATCTGCCTCTGCACTATATACTGCCAGAGAACCCGCTAATTCCTTCGTCTCTGCATATTCACCTGGCGTATCAATAATGACATCATAATGATTAATATATTGTGTTTTATGGTAGACAATCTTCTTCCCCTTCATTGCCTGTGTCAGGGTTGTCTTGCCAGCTTCGCTTCTTCCGATAAATATTATCTTTCGCATTTTTACACTTCCTCGTCTGCTTTGTTCTCTGTTATATGTATTCTATCACATTGAACTATGCAGGAAAAGGTTAATATTTGGAAAATTCTTTGCGTTTTCTGCGAAATTTTAGTTCTTCTAAACCGTCCCGAATCTTTTCTGTTCTTTCATTGTAAATAAAGTCATAACTTAAACAAGATAGTATCAGTGCAGTAAGAACATCCACTACAGAATGCTGTTTTAAAAACATTGTTGAAAGGATAATTAACGATGTCATAACAAAGGCTCCTGTTCTCGCCGCTTTATTATTTTTAAGCTTTGGGCTGTTCTTTACTGCAAAATATACTGCCATCGAATTAAATACATGAATGCTTGGAAGCACATTTGTCGGGGTATCCATGGAATAAATCATCTTCGTTAATTGTACGAAAATATTATCTCTGGTAAATGTCTCCGGCCTTAATTCAAGTCCATTCGGATATAAGTAGGACACAATAATAAATATTGTCATTCCAATCATTCCAAAATACATCCACTTACAAAAAGATTCCTTTTCCTTAAAGAAAAAGTAGATGCCTGCAACCGCAACGTAGGCAAACCACAAGAGATACGGTATGATAAATACTTCCACAAAAGGAATATACTGATCAATCGCACAATTGATAATATGTACTTTATCCGGTACTTTCTTCTCTAAATATGCAAATGCTGCTAAATAAAATGGAAAGTACAAAAGGAGCAATCCATGTCTATATTTTTTTAATTTTTCTGCCATAACATCACCTTTTTCTTTACCCAATCACTATTCTAGAGCGTGTTTGAAAAATGCTTTCTGCAAGATGTGCGTCACAATCGCAGACTCTTTCGTTCGAATAAAAAACGCATAGCTGTGTCAAACGAATGAAAACGATATACACCAAAGCCAAGCATAGCAAAAGTATACAGACCGCTGTCTTGTTCAGCACTTTTTATCATTTAAAAAATGTAACGCATCTTTTTTAATAAGTCAATGCATTTCCCAAGGACTTCACAATATCTTAAAAAAATTGTCAGTCTTTTCCTTTTCTTTTTTCTTCAAATTCTTTCAAATATCCCTTTAACTGTTTAAAAGACTCTGCATATTTTGGAGATACCATCGTTGGATTACCTTTAATAAGCGTTCTGACGCTGCCTGTTCCTTTTCTTTTCAGTATGAAGCCTCGTTCTTTTAACTTACCGATTTTTTCTTTTACTTCAAGCATTTCTAACTTCTGAGGTTCAGGAAGCTTCGGAAGTTCTGCCATTTCTTTCATCTTAGCAAGACGCATCTCGATTTCTTTACTGATTTCATCCATACGCTCTGCTGCCGGATGATTCTTTACATACTCTCTCCACTCCTGATCAAGAACTGCAATAACTATGTCTGCCCGCTTTCTAAGTATAACCACTTCTCTTCGTACATTTTCCATTCCGACAAGAATATTTCTAAGATTAATCGCATCACGTACAGAAATGCACAGATCGACTGCAAGGCCTGCACTTACTACCCACA
>OLWR01000181.1_pt1 | contig 43186 bp, 27 predicted proteins | sample 1673531 | NCBI WGS metagenome assembly OLWR01 (sample SAMEA103958114, study PRJEB25191) | human gut metagenome | reverse complement strand
CGACGCGGCGGACCGCCTGATCGAGGGCATCGACCAGGCGGATCTCGACACGTTCGTCGCGGTGCTGGCGAAGCTCAAGGAGAACGCCGACAACTACTCCAACAACGGCTAGCGACGACCCGCGCGCCGCCGCGCAACCAAAAGCGCCGTGGCGAGCGCACCTATCGCAACCGAGCCCAGCGCGCCCAGAACGGCGAGCGGAACAGCGTCGCCGGTGCGGGCGATCGACGATGCAGAGAACGTCTTGCCCGGGGCATTCGGAGTCGACGGTTGCGAGGTCGACGGAGTGCCCGGCGCGGCAGGGTCGACGGGTTTCGCCGGGTCGGTCGGGTCGGTGGGATCGTTGGGATCCACCGGGTCAACCGGGTCGGGCGGCACCGGAGCGTTCTCCATAGTGAGTTCGACCTGCTCGGGCTGGCCCACTTCCACTCCGAACTCAACCGGCGTCTCGTCCAACACGTAGCCTTCGGGGGCGGCCGTCTCCACGAAGCGGTAGGAGCCTACCGGCAGGTCGCGCACCTCGATGATGCCCTGGCCGTCGGTGACCAGCTCTTCGTAGCCGTCCACCACGGACCACGTGCCGTCGGCTAAAAACTGCTCCAGCTTGAACGACGCGCCTGAGAGCACCTTGGACTCATCGTCGGCGTCGACTTTCGTGAGCACGGCGCCGCCCAACACCGGGGTCTTCTTGTTCACAGCCGTCACGGCCGCCGTGTAATCGGGCACGGTCTGCGTCGGGCAGGAGGACAATACCTTGGATATGGCCTCTTTCTCGGCCTGCGTGATCCACAGCGAATATTTGTGCTTCACACCAATCTGACGTGCCACATATTCGCAACGGAACCCCTTGTTGGACGGCAGCCACGTGGCCGCATCGCCATCGGACTTCTTCTGGTTGGCACGCCCCTGCACGGCCAGCAGATTGTACGGATCGTTCGCCAATGCGGTGCGGCGCTCCTCGCTGAGCTTCTGCGCGCCCTTCTGCCACGCATCGCTCAACGCCACCACATGGTCGATCTGCACCGCGGTGGAAGTCTTCTTGCCCTTCTTGAACTTGATGTCCTTGCCAGTGTATGGATCATGCAGTTTTCCGGACTTCACCACGCAATTGTGCGTACGCCACTTGTGCCTCACGCCAGTCAGATCGCGGTTGAGGATATCATTGCGGGTGTCGCAGCCGTTGTGGTCCACGTCGGCCCACGCCTTGCCGAATTGAGTGCGCTTGTACCCGGTTTTCGGCGCGCGGCCCTTGACCTCCAACGAATCCAACACCTCCGTGGCGGACGTGCCGGCCCCGGTGCCATCCGTCGGCTCGTCCGCATACGCCGAACCGACCGGCAGTCCGATGGCCAGACTCGCAGCCAGCAATCCGGACAAAACAACCATCATCGAACCATGACGACGCATGATACGCTCCTCACCCTAAAACCCCTCAAGTAGTACAAGAATATCCCCGGAACGAATTCGAATCGCTTATTTACGGCAGATTTTTCGGCATGCCGAAACCAGTATTTCGCATCCGTCAAGACGTATGGCAAGAATCGGCCGTATGACCAACAGCATCACAGCAATCAAACCGGAACGTCTCGCACAATACGCCAAAGACTTCAACGCCGACCGGGCCAACCTTGTGGCCGCCAACGCCGCGGTGTCCTCGGGCGTGCTCGAAGCCGCCACCGACTACAAAGGCCAGCGCGCGCTGCCACGCGACTTCTCCATCGAACTGAAACAGGGGTCCATCACCAACCAGCGCCGATCCGGCCGCTGCTGGATGTTCGCATCCCTCAACACCCTGCGTTACGAGCTCATGCACCAGTGGGGACTCGACGATTTCGAATTCTCCGAAACCTACCTGTTCTTCTGGGATGCGATGGAAAAATCCAACACGTATCTCGAAAACGTGTTCGCCACGCTCGACGAGCCGACCGACAGCCGCCTGTTCCAGGAGATCAACTACGGGCCGGCCGATGACGGCGGTTGGTGGCAGATGTTCGCCGCCCTTGTAGACAAGTATGGTCTCGTGCCGAAGAGCGCCTACCCGGAATCCGCCAATTCCAAGGACTCCGACGCGTTCAAACAATACCTCAACAGCAGGCTGCGCCAGTTCGCCGCCGACCTGCGCGAACGTTACGCAGCCGGCGCCACGGTCGATGAACTGCGCGCGGTCAAGGACGACGACATGTCCACCGTGTACCGCATGTGCGCCATCTCGTTGGGCGAGCCGCCGGAGAAGTTCGACTTCCTGGCCCGCGTGAGCGACGATGACAAGAAGGACGATAAGAAAAGCGGCGAAGACGAGGCCGACAAGCCGAAAACCGGCAAGGACGAGCGCAGACAGATCCGCGAAACCGGCATCACGCCGATGGAATTCTACAAGAAGTACGTGCCGGTGGACGTCGACGATCTGGTGACGTTGTGCAACGTGCCGATGGCGTCCCGTCCGTTCAACAAGCGTTACCGCATCCGCTACACCGCCAATGTGGCCGAAGCGGGGGATATGGAATTCGTCAACGTGCCGCTCGACGTGTTCAAAAAGGCCGCGGTCGACCAGATTAGCGCCGGACACCCGATCTGGTTCGCCTGCGACTGCACCCAGTTCTCGCTGCGTGCGGCCGGCTATTTCGACTGCGACAGCGTGCGCGTGGACCAGCTGTTCGGCACCGATTTCGACTTCGACAAGGCGCACGGCCTCGAATACGGCGACAGTCCAAGCAACCATGCCATGACCCTCACCGGCGTGAACCTTGACGAGCAAGGCAAGCCGAACCGCTGGAAAGTGGAGAACAGCTGGGGCAAAGACAACGGCGAAGACGGCTACTACGTGGCCTCCGACAAGTGGTTCGACCGCTATGTGACCGAAATCATCATCCGCAAGGAATACCTCGACGACGCCACCCGAGCGCTGCTCGAAACCGAGCCGGTGGAACTCGACCCATGGCAGCCGCTGACCAAACGCTGCCGCTGACGCAACACGGGCGATAACATGCCGCGGTCCGGATCGGGCCGCGGCTTTTGCTGTTCCATCGCGCTGGTATGGTTGCATGAGAACAAACGTACGAACGATGGGGGTTCAGGTGGCGGACACTCTGGCATGGCTTTCCGACGAGCTGCGCAGCGAATGCAGCCAGCCGGTACTGCAGCGCGCCCGCGGCATCGCCAACCAATGGCGTTCCAAAATGGAGGACCTGCATTGCCTGAACGACACCGCATCCAACCGCATCACCCTGTATGCCACCATACGGGGCACCACCTCACCCTCCAGCCGTTACGAAGTGCAAGCCACGCTTGATTTCGCCGACGAGCTGTTTCTGGCACGCTACTGCTCCTGCCCGGCATTCAGCGGTTCGCAGCGCGGCTACGGTTCCTACCGGACCTTCGACTACCACAACAGTCCGAAATACCGCAGCTTCGACGATGACGACGACTACGATTACGTCGACGACTACGACGATTTCGGCTCCGGCAGCACGTACGGCCACGTCAACGATGATGACGACTCGGCTTCCTCCACCAGCCGCCGGTACACCGGCATGTGCAAGCACGTAGCCGCCATGCTGCTGCTGTTCCTGCAACAGCCGGAACGATTCCGGGGATTCCACGCCGCAGCCGCAACACCCCGGGCCCTCGCCGACTACATGCGCTCCCTCGATGCGAAAAGCAACAACGCCGGCGAGAACGCCCAACTCGACGTGCTGAAACGAATCATCAACGCGAAAAGCCGATTGATCGAGGAACAACGTGGCGCCTCCGGACAGGGAGCCGCCAAACCGAAACGCAAATCAAGCGCGCCGGTCGACGTCAAACCGGGAAGCGTGTACCTCGAGCCCACGCTGATCAACGGCCATGACGCCCTGCGCCTGTCCCTGCGCATCGGATGCGGCGACGCCGACTATGCGCTCAAAAACATCTCAAGATTCGTGGCCGACATGCGGACGGGAACATACGAGTCATATGGCAAAAAACTCGCGTTCACCCACACTCCGGACATGCTCGACCCCTTCTCGCTGAAGCTATACCGCTTCCTGCAGCAGGTGATCGCATCCAGAACGGCGGCCCAACTGCAAAACGGATACTATTACGGCGAAGCGGTACGCGTCGACCGTGAACTCGTCCTCACCGATTGGGAGGCATGCGACCTGCTCGACCTGTTCCACGCCGTGACACAGGACGAATACAAGGAACACGAGTCGAAGGCCCGCGGTTTCCTGCGCACGTCGGACGGTGACGGGCTGAGACGATTGCTTATCGAGGATTTCCAACGCACCAAGAAATCCGGGCCAAGCCGCATCCACATGGCCAACGAAGGAGGCGAGCCGTTCGGCCTTGACATTGTCGAAGGCGACCCCACCTTCACGTTCAAGGCGTCCTACGTGCATGAGGGCACCGCGTCGGGCGTGCGCATCACATCGAACCAAAGCATCTCCGATGTCATCAACGGACGCAACGGCTTCTACGTTTTCAGCCGCGAACGTCCCGACGATTCCACGGCGACGGACAGGATAGGCATCGACGGGCTCTTCCGCTGCACCGATAAACTGCGCCCGGCATTGCAGGTGCTGCCTGACCTGTGTTCCGACGATCCGGATGGCGTGTTCATCGCCGAAAACGACTGGCCCATGTTCGCCCGAACCATCGTGCCGAAACTCACCGAAGCGGGCATCGGATTCGACATTCCGCAGGAAGTGACCGAAGCGGTGGGAACCGAATGCCGGATCGAATTCTATCTGGACCGCGATTTGTACGGCATCACCTGCGAAGCGGTGGCGAAATACGGCGACTTCACCTTCCAACTGGTGCCGACGGCCAAGGAGCTACGCGGCGTGATCAACCCCGATTCGCGTTCGAAGGCCTCGCTGGTCAAACGCGACCTGTCACGGGAATCGTTCGCCGTGCAGGTGGTCCGTCAGCTCTGCCCGACATGGAGCTCCATCGACGTGGCCCGCATCAAGGAGGAGGACGAGCAGGCTATCCTGCTCATGCTCACCGACGGCGTGCAGATCCTCAAATCGGTGGGCCAGGTCTTCTCCACGGCGGCATTCGATGGCATGATGCAGCCCAACCCGCCATCGGTGAAGGTCGGCTTGTCCATCGACTCGAACCTCGTTGAAATCTCACCGATCGCCGACGAGGTGCCGATGAACGAAGTCGGCGCGCTGCTTGACTCCTACCGCAGAAAACGCCGCTACCATCGGCTCAAAAACGGCACGTTCGTGGATTTGAAGGAAGCCGACCTGCATGAGCTCGACCAAGTGTCCACGGACCTCGACCTGAGTGAAAAACAGCTCGACTCCGGCATCATCAAAATCCCCGGATACCAAGCGTTCCTGCTGGACTCCCAAGTGGACGACGAAGGCAAAAGCGCCTCGTTCGTGGACTATGTCAACGATGTGAAGATCGTCGATCCGAAACGCTACGAAGTGCCCGAACGGCTCAAAACCGTGCTCCGCCCATACCAGGTGGAGGGCTTCCAATGGCTGTCCACCCTGTGGGACAAGGGCTTCGGCGGCATCCTCGCCGACGAGATGGGCCTCGGCAAATCCGTGCAGCTGCTCTCGCTCATCGAAGCGCGCAAAGGAAACGGTCCGTCACTCATCGTCTGCCCGGCATCGCTCGTCTACAACTGGGCCGCGGAATGCGAGAAATTCGCGGGCGATCTGACGGTGGAAGTCGTCGCCGGTACGAAAGCGCAGCGACGCAAGGCCATCGCGACGGTGGCCGCGCAATCGCAGGAGAACGACGGTGCTACGACGAATGGCACCACGACGTACGACGGCACCGACGTGGTGATCACCTCCTACGATCTGCTGCGTCGCGACGTGGACGATTACGCAGCCTGCCATTTCGCGCTGATGGCGCTCGACGAGGCGCAATACATCAAAAACCATGCCACAAAGGTGGCCAAATCGGTCAAACAGGTCACGGCCGACCATCGCTTCGCTCTGACCGGCACGCCAATCGAAAACCGGTTGAGCGAACTGTGGAGCATTTTCGACTTCCTCATGCCCGGACTGCTCGGCACCTATACGAAATTCCGCGAAAAATACGAGCAGCCGATCATGGCTCCCGGTCCGGAACATTCCGTCATGGCCGACAAACTGCAGGCATTGGTGGGACTGTTCGTCAAACGCCGTCTGAAAAAAGACGTGCTCACCGACCTGCCCGACAAATTCGAGAACGTGCTCACCGTCAAACTGGAAGGAGAGCAGCGCAAACTGTACGCCGCACACGAACAGCGGCTACGCGCCACGCTCACCAAGGCGTCGGACGCCGACTTCAACACCAAGAAGATCCGCATCCTCGCCGAATTCACCTTGCTGCGCGAAATCTGCTGCGATCCAAGACTCGTATACGCCGACGCGAAGAACGCCTCCGCCAAACTCGACGCCATCGCCGAACTCGTGGCCACATGCATGGACGAAGGCAAAAAGGTCCTCGTGTTCTCGCAATTCACCTCGTTCCTCGAACTCATCGGCGCCAGACTCGCCGAACAAGGCGTGGAATACTACACCATCACCGGCGAGACGCCGAAGAAACGCCGTGTGGAACTGGTCGATGAATTCAACGGCAACGACGTGCCCGTATTCCTCATCTCGCTCAAAGCCGGCAACACGGGCCTGAACCTCGTGGGCGCGTCCGTGGTGGTGCACGCCGACCCATGGTGGAACGCCGCCGCGCAGAACCAGGCAACCGACCGCGCGCACCGTATCGGCCAAACCCAGGACGTGAACGTATACCAGATCGTGGCCAAAGACACCATCGAGGAACGCATCCTGAAACTGCAGGAAAAGAAAAACGAGCTGGCGCGCCAATTCACCGACGGCACCGCATCCGGCGGCGTCGGTACGCTCAGCAAGGACGATCTGCTCGGCCTGCTGTCATAACATGCCCGCTGTCGCGGCGTGCGCAGGCTGCGTTCCGAATCGCAAGACGAAAACGGAACGCAGGTTGCGCATATCGCATGGCGGGCGTATATATGGACAAGCAAGTTTCAGGGAAGGTGAAAATCCTTACTGGCGGTAACGGCACGACCGGCATTCATAACGGCCCCATACCGAAGCCCGCGACCCGCGAAAGCGGCTGATCCGGTGAGAATCCGGGGCCAACGGTTACAGTCCGGATGGAAGAAACGGAGCTCAACATGAGTGTATCCTCTCCTAGCAATACCTCCAATACCGCAGCTGATCAGGCCGCAGACAAACCGATGACCCGTCCGGACAACGCGCACTCCACAGGCGTCGCCGACTCCGGCCGCTGGTCCACCAAACGCATCGCCATGTACGCGCTGTTCGTGGCGCTGTCCATGGCCGTCAGCTTCATCGAATTCCCGATCATCCCAGGCGTGCAATGGCTCAAATACGACCCATCCGGCATCGTCTGCCTCGTCGCGGGCTTCGCGTTCGGCCCGGCCGCAGCCGTCATCGTCAGCGTGCTCGGCTTCGTGCCGCACCTGTTCACCAACCCATGGGGCACCCTGATGGCCGTGCTTGTGGCATTGGCCCTGTCCGTGCCGGCATCGCTCATCTACAAAAAGAACAAGACGCGCAAGGGCGCGCTGATCGGCATCATCGTCGGCGCTGTCGTGGCGCTCGCCGTCGCCATCGTCGGCAACATCATCGTCACGCCGTTCTACGCGCACATGACCACCGCGCAGGTCGTGGCGCTTATAGTGCCGGCGCTCCTGCCGTTCAACGCGTTGAAGTTCACCATCCACGGCGTGGTCACGTTCCTGATCTACAAGCCGATCTCCAACCTGCTGAACCGTTGAGCTTCGTTTGTTTCCCATTGAAATGAACATGGAGGGACCGTCCGCATCCACCGGAGGGTTCCTCCGTCTTGTTTTCCCCGAGAATTCCATACAGTGCTGGTGAAGGAAGATTTTATGGTTACGACCAATGCGCCGATCATAACGTTACGCGATGTGCGATTCACCTATGATGGCGGCGCGACATGGGCGCTTGACGGTGTGAGCCTTGACATCCGCCGTGGCGAACGCATCTGTCTGACCGGACCGAACGGTTCGGGCAAATCCACGCTGTCACGTGTCATCGCCGGACTGGTGGCTCCCGATGAGGGATATGTCGTATTGTCAGGCAATGTGGTGTTCGACGAGTCCGGCGCGCACGCCGACGAGTATCGAACCGCCCGTTGCGGCATAGGCGCGGTGTTCCAGCATCCCGAAGACCAAATCGTCACCACCGTCACCGAAGACGACGTGGCGTTCGGACCGGAGAATCTTGCGATTGAGCATGATGAGATCGGCCTGCGCATCTCCGGTTCGCTGGACGCCGTGGATATGAGCGACTATCGCGCTTCCGATCCGACGCGCATGAGCGGCGGCCAACAACAACGCATCGCCATCGCCGGCATGCTGGCGATGGATTCCGATGTGCTCGTGCTCGACGAGCCGACCGCCATGCTCGACCCGCAAGGGCGCGCCGACATCATGCGGGTGCTGGACGAACTCCAGGACCGCGGCACCACCATCATTCTCGTCACGCACCATGCGGACGAGTTGGAACATGCCGACCGTGTGATTCAGCTGGAAGCAGGCCACATCGTAGGCGATGGCCCCGCCGACGAGCGGCTTCGGATGCCGGTTCAATCGGTGGGCCTACCGAAACGCATTGATGATGAGCCCGCCGAAACGCTCATCGAAGCACGCGACATATCGTATCGTTACGTGGACGCCGAACGTGACGTGTTCAACCACCTGTCGTTCAGCATCGGCAAAGGCGAGACAGTGGCGTTGATGGGACGCAATGGCGCCGGCAAAACCACATTGGCGCGCATGCTGTGCGCGTTGGAGAAACCCACGACAGGCTCGATCGTCATCGACGGCATCGCCGTGGCCACTGCGAAGGCGAACGGCGGAACGAAGCCCCTCAATCGCAAAAACCGTACGAGGCTGCGCCGTACGGTCGGCTACGTCATGCAGCATCCGGAACGGCAGCTGTTCGCCGACACCGTGGCCGAAGACGTCGCATACGGGCCTTCCAACCTGGGATTGGATACGTCCGAGGCGATGGAACGCGCCATGCAGGCCATGCGGCTGCTGCATATCGAACATCTGCGAGACCGTTCGCCGTTCGACCTGTCGGGCGGCCAGCAGCGACTGGTGGCGATCGCCGGCGTGATTGCATGCGAGCCGAAAGCGTTGATTCTGGACGAGCCGACCGCAGGTCTTGACGAGGAGGCCGCCGTACGCGTGCACGGGCTCATCCACGAGCTCAAATCACGCGGCGTGACCATACTGCTCATCTCGCATTCGCAGGATGAAGTGGACGAGCTTGCCGACCGTACCATCATATTGGGCAAGCCGGCGAAACGTGCGGACTCTAAGGAATCCACGGAATCCACAGTGAAAGCCACCTGCGAAGAGGAGCCGGATGCGGAACCATCCGTGGACGCCGCCGGCTCGGACACCGCGACCGTGGGGGAGCGGCGGACCCTGTTGGAACGCCTCGATCCGCGCGTGGGCATGCTGTCCGCATTGGCGCTCATGTTCTCCGCGTTCGCCATCGGCTCATTCTGGCAATTGCTGCTTGCCGTGGTGTTCACCGGCGTGATCGCCGCGGCCGGACGCATCAATGTAGGCCGATTGGCCGCTTCCGTGCGTGTGTTCCTGGCATTGTTCGTTTTCTGCGGCCTGCTGAACATCTTCTTCGTGCGCACCGGCACCACGGTGGCGAGCTTCGGGCCGATTCCCATCACCGATGACGGCATCCGCATCGCCATACTCTACGCATGTCGGTTCGCCGTGGTCATCGTCATCGGAGCGATGTTCCTTGCCTCCACCACACCGACCGCCATGACCGACGCGTTCGAATCGCTGCTGTCACCGTTCGCCAGATTCGGTCTGCACACGCAGGAGACGGCATTGGTGATGAGCCTCGCCCTGCGTTTCCTGCCGACGCTTGGTGTGGAAACGAAAGCAATCATCGACGCGCAGTCGGCGCGCGGCGGCAGCGTCGAAACAGGTTCGTTCGTAGTACGCATCAAAGCGATGGTGGCGGTCGTCGTGCCGGTCTTCGCCGCAGCCATCCGCCACGCCGACAACCTGAGCCTCGCCTTGGACGCGCGCTGCTATGAGGAAGGTGCGACGCGCACGCATTGGCGTGTCATGCGCGTCACCGGCATGGACGTGGCCGTGGCGATCGTGGTGCTCGTCTATCTCGTCGCACTGGTCGTGCTGTTATGACCGGTGCGTTGCGGGCGGATGGGCAAATACCGTCCTCACGCTAGGCTTGAGCGGGTATTTGTAGATAGGAATGGAACACATATGGCACTTACCAAAAAGCAGGTCAAGCAGCTGCGCGGCCTGGCCACCAAACTCAATCCGCTCATCCAGGTCGGCAAGAACGATCTGAGCGAAAACGCCGTCAAACAGGCGGACGAGACCATCGAGAAGCGCGAGCTCATCAAATGCTCCGTGCTCGACGGTTCCGGTCTGACCGCCAAGGAGGCCGGCGAAGGTCTCGCCGAACAGCTTGGCGCGGAACTCGTGCAGGTCATCGGCAACCGTTTCGTGCTCTACCGTCGTTCCCAGCGTGACGACGTGGAGCACATTCGTCTCGTGCGCGAATAGCGATCCGAACGTTATATGAAGCGGCCCGCCCTCCGAAACCAATCGGAAGGCGGGCCGCTTCATATGGAAATAAACAATCGGAAGAGAGCGTGCCGGAGAATCAGCTCTCCTGATCCCATTCGGGCTTCCACGTGTACTGCATGTCGTACGCGCTGGACCAGAACATGTACTCGTTCTCAACGCCGGTCACAAAAATATCGACCAGCTCCTGCTTGCGTTCCTCGCTCACCTCGGCGGCGAGTTTCTCGATATGCTCGATCAGCCAAGCCGAACCCTGCCAGAACTCGTCGGTCTTGTACATGTCCACCCAGCTCTTGTACTGGTTCACATCGAGCGTGTCTGCGAATTCATGGGCAAGACGATATCCGTAATCCGCATACACCCAGGCGCAGGGGAGCACGGCCACGAGAATGTCGAGGATACCCTTGCCATAGGCGATGGAAAGGATGTTCGACGTGTACGCGCGGGCGAACGCCGACTGGCGCACGTTGTTCATCTGCTCGTCGGTGATGCCGTAGCTGGCCAGATACGTGCGGTGCACGGTCGACTCCACATTCAACGCGCCGTTCTGCACGTTGAGCATGAACGCCATGATCTCCGGATCGTCTGTTTTGGCCAGTCCCAAAGCATGCACTCTGGCGTAGTCGTTGAGATAACGGAAATCCTGCAGCAGATAGAATGCGAACTTCTCGCGCGGCAGAGTGCCTTCGCCCAGTTCGCGGATGAACGGCTGCCTGTAGCCTTCCTCCCATACGAGGTCGGCGGCTTTGCGCAGCCGCTGCGCGAATGGGGGAAGATTGGTTCGCGTGACGCCCTTCGAAGCGTCGAACGCGGAATCGGAATTGGTTACGGAAATCACATCAGCCATATGGCCATGCCTCCCTACGCTGGTGTCAACCATCAGGTTCAAAGGGTTCGGACGTCCACGCCCATCTCAATCCGTCATACGGATTCCCCTGCATACGCGGTTCATTATGGCAAACAAGTTCGTGCCGTGCAAGGTTCTGTCCATATTTGTCGCGGATTATGCCCGTGCTCGGCTCCATATCGAACATGGCCGATGTGTGGTTGAGGGCCGGTGCAAGAATGGAACGTATGACTGAAAAGCAAGTTGCGAAGAAGACCATCGAAAAGCTGGCTATCGTCGTGGTGACCTACAAGCGCCAGCAGCTGCTCGCCACCCTGTTCGAATCCATCGAGAAGCTTACCGTCGCCCCGTGGCGCATCATCGTCGTGGACAACGAGCACAGTGACAAGACCCATGGCATGGTCGAAGAATTCAGCGCCAAGCTCACCGCGCAGTGGGGCACCACCGTGGCCGACCTGTCCGGCAACGAGAACCGCGTGGTCTACGCGCCGCAGACCGACAACCTCGGAGGCGCGGGCGGTTTCTCCGCAGGTGTGAAGAAGGCGTACGAGCTGGGTGCCGAATGGTTCTGGGTCATGGACGACGACGTCGCCGTCATGCCGGAAGGCATCGAGCGCTTGGCCAAGTGGACCGATCGGCACGACGTGATTCAGGGAAGCCGCTACGACTATGATGGCGGTCCGTTCTACTGGCAGTACGATTTCATCGTCCCGCTCGGCATTCCGAACCCGATCGCACCGGCTGCGTTCGGCCCGGCTGGCTATCGCGTGATGGACACGTTGTGCTTCGAAGGTGGCCTGTTCCGCCGCAACATCGTCGAGAAGATCGGTCTGCCCGACCCGCGTTTCTTCATCTATTGGGACGACACGATGTACGGCTATCGTGCCAGCAAGGTCACCAATCCGATCGTCGTGCCCGACGTGGTGCTGCGCCGTACGCGCGAGATCGGCAATTGGGACATCGCCGGCGTGCGCCAGCTCAACTCCACTTCCGACATGAACCGCTACCACATCATGCGCAACCGCGGCTACATGGCCCGATACTTCATGACGTACGGCGATTACCGTCCGCTGTTGTTCGGTCTGGGTACGGTGCTGACCGCGGTCAAGGAAGTGATTCGACTGATGATGGTGGACCGCGAGCATTTCAAGACCGGCATCGTTCAGATCGCCAAGGGATGGTGGGATTCGCGCAAGCTGCTGCATGATCCGGAATGGCAGCCGATGCCGCCGCTGAAGTAATACCGTGGCCCACGCGTTTCCCAACGCGCGGCGATCACGCGATTGACGATTCGTCCCACGTCGGAGCCTCTACCGACGTGGGACGAATCGTTTGCAAAACAGGCGATGAAATATTTACTCGGTTAAGTATTACAATTTGTGCAATCGTTCTCACCATTTGTGCATGTCGCGCGCGATTTTGGGCATGTTGCGAGTTACCATAATACGTACCGGTTCGAATACACCCATAACATACCTTGATAGAGAGGTTGAAGATGATTGAGACTGCACAGGCATTCGGCGTTGACATTGGTGGCTCCGGCATTAAGGCCGCCCCGGTTAACCTCGAGAAGGGCGAGTTCGCCGAACCGCGTCTGAAGATCCTCACCCCGGAGGTGTCCACTCCGAAGGCCGTCGGCGAAATCGTTCGCCAGCAGCTCGAGCATTTCGAGGTTCCGGAGTCCGCTCCGGTCGGCATCGCCTTCCCGGCTCCGATTCATGTGGGCGAGAAGCTTGGCTACATGGCCAACCTGGACCAGTCCTGGGTCGGCGTGGACGTCACCGAAGTGTTCTCCGAAGCTTGCGGTCGTCCGGTCACCGTGGTGAACGACGCTGACGCCGCCGGTCTTGCCGAGCAGCAGTTCGGCGCCGCGAAGGGCCAGGATGGCCTCGTCATCGCCACCACGCTGGGCACCGGCATCGGCACCGCGCTGATTTTCAACGGCGAGCTCATTCCGAACACCGAGCTCGGCCATCTGGAACTGCTCAAGGGCAAGGGCGACGCGGAGAAGTACGCCGCATCCTCCATCCGCGAGAAGCTCGACATGGGCTACAAGAAGTGGGCGAAGCGCCTGACCAAGTACTACTCCCTCATGGAGTTCTACTTCGACCCGCAGCTGTTCGTCGTCGGCGGTGGCGTGTCCCGCGTCTCCGAGAAGTTCCTGCCGTACATCGACATCAAGACCCCGATCGTCGCAGCCAAGCTGCACAACGAGGCCGGCATCATCGGCGCCGCATACTACGCGAGCACCAAGCAGAAGTGATGTGTTGACCGATTAGGTTGTCACAAGGCCGTCCGATTCGTCGGACGGCCTTTTTCGTTGTTCCATGTGCCGCAGATGGAAGACGGCAGTCCATGGAGTAGGGTGGAGAGCATGCGTTTTTCCTCAAGAGTCGACATCAGTGAGCCCAATCCCATCGCCAAGGCGGAAGCCACCGCCAAAACAGCCGGCAGACCGCTCGGCAAGCTCAACGACTCCAATCCGACACGGCACGCGCTGGCTCCGGATCTTGTGCCGGACATCTACTCCGCCGACCCGCGCGGCCAACGCTACGCGCGTGAGGCGCTGGCCGCGTTCCTTGACATGCAGGAAATCGGCCATTGCTCGCCGGACGACCTGTACATCCTCAGTTCAACTTCCGAAGCCTACTCGTGGCTTATCAAACTGCTGTGTGATGCCGGTGACGCCGTGCTCGCACCGAAACCCGGCTATCCGCTCATCGAATCGATCGCACGCCTCGAATGCGTCGACATGATCGAATACCAACAACGATTCGACGGCTCCTGGTACATCGACGTGGCCGAACTGAAAACCGCGCTGGAAGGCCCGGACGGCAATCGCATCCGCGCGCTGGTGCTCATCAACCCCAACAATCCGACCGGTTCGTACGTCAAACCGTCGGAACGCGAGGCGATCGTCCGCCTGTGCCGGGACCACGACGTGGCCATCATCGCCGACGAAGTGTTCTACGATTACGATTTGGAACCATTCGAAGGCAATGCACGACTCGCGGGGGAGCGTGGCGCGCTCACATTCGCGTTGGACGGTTTTTCGAAAATGCTCGCCGCACCGCATGCCAAAGTCGGCTGGATCCAAGTGTCCGGACCGGCAGAAGACGTGACGGAAGCCAAGCGTCGTCTCGACGTGATCGCTGACGACTATCTGCCCATGAGCGAGATCGTCGCAAAACAAATTCCCGCACTGCTTGAAGCGGCGCCATCGCAGACCGCGCGCGTGCAGGAACGTGTGCGCGGCAATCTCAAAGCACTGCATGCCATGCTCGACGCGGACGAGCAAGGTCTTGTCAGCGTATTGCGTGCCGAAGGCGGATGGAACGTACTGCTGCGCGTGCCCAGCGTGCTCGACGAGAACGAGCTGGTGCTGCACATGATCGAACGCCACGGCGTATCCGGACAGCCCGGCTACTTCTTCGACATGACCTCCAACGGCTATCTGGCCATCTCACTACTGCCCGAACCGGACGATTTCCGGCATAACGTGTACGTGGTGATCGACACCGTCAACGAACTGATCGGCTGAACGGACTGCCGAGTCCGAAATCTCTTCTACGCCCTGTCGCCCTTCGCCGCCTCATACTTCGAACGAACCAAATCCGTGTAAAAATCGACCGCCTCACGAGGCACGCCGTCGAACACCACACGATGGTCGTCGACAACGAGCACGCGGCCGATCGCATATTCCGGACGGACGATCAGATCCGTGTCATGCGTGGCGAACACCACCTGCTTGTCATAGCTGAACAGGGCCTTCGCCACGCGTGCCGACGCCACCTCGTCCAAGCCCTTGGTCGGCTCGTCGGCGACGATCGCAGCGGGGGAGAAGCTCAACGCGGCCGCGATCGCCAGCAGATGCCGCTTCTCGCTATCCAAAGCGGAGGCCGGCTCGCGGGCCACGGAAGCCAAGTCGAAATGCGCGAACAGATTGCCGATGATCGCCTGACGTTCGCTTTCCGGCACCTTGTGCTTCTTCAACGGCAGGTCGATCGCCTCACGAATCGAAGCCGCCTTGTAGTAGGCGTTCGGAATCTCTTCGCGCCGCACGCGGCCGACCAGATCCTCGACATGCTTCAGATCGCGTTTCACGGCGGGGTCGTATGCGGTACCGTCCGCTTCGATGCGGACCGTTCCGGACGTGGCGGCCAACGCGCCATCCAACAATTTGAGCAGCGTGGTCTTGCCGGCACCGTTCAAACCTATCACCGCCACACGCTTGCTGTCAGGTGTGATATCAAGCGTGGTGGCCTCCAAGCCGATATTGCCGTCCTCGTACATGTGGGCGGCCTGGTCGAGATGGAACGTGACGGACGAAGCCGGTGTGGAACGTTTACCGGCGAACAGCGAATCGAAGAAACCCATACCGCCGATTGTAACGAACCGCAGGCGCAACCGCGCGCAGGTTCACCGGCAGTTCATCCGAATCGTCCGTGCCCGCATGCGTGGCGGACGCCTTGTAATCGGCGAACAGGCTGCCGAAATCCAACAGTCGCGTCACACTGCTGGTTTCGGCATCGAGTTTGACGACCTGGTCCTGCACGGCGTTGTCGTCGCGGCCCAGTTCGGTGGTGAGCAGCACGATGTCGCCTTTGGCATCCAACGTGCGGCCCGAGGATGGTTGCGTGGCGGCGAAAGCGGTTTCATGGTTGGCGACCCCCGGAACATAACTCAAAGCAACAATGATGACAATCGTTATGATTGCCGATGAAACTCAGAGCAAACCGGAAAAACTGCTATATGAATCAGGAAAGAAACCTGAATTTTTACTGGATGTAGCTTATGTCGGACGTCAACCCAACATGAACCAGGACTGCACGTCGAGATAGAGGGCGGGATTGTTGCGCAACATCTCATCGTCACGCCCGGGCAGGAACAACGACATCAGCGCGACAACCAGCGTGAACAGCAGCAGCGCGAGGAATCCGGCACGACATACCCAACGCAGACGCGGCTTGCCGCAATCAAGTACGATCAGCAACGAAGGCAACGCGGCCAAGGCAAACAGCCATCCGAAATCGGCGATGTACCGCCATCCCAAACCAGCCATGCGGGAGTCAATCACCACAAGCAGCAATCCCAATGCCAGGCTGGATGTCAACAACAGCCATGTGTTCGTGCGCCCGGCCTTGCGCATACGCCGGTAGAGGAACGGGCAGGCCAGCGCGGCCAACGTCAACGGAGCTATCGTGAATAAGCCGCCAGGCATTGCCTCGGTAAATCCCCAAGTGGGAAGAGGCGCCGGATTGACGGCGAGGAACGGAAACGCATCCGTGAACCGCAACGGCAGGAACAGGTAATATGCGACGGTCAGCGCAAGATTCGACAATGGCTGCCGATAACTGGTCATATCCGTGACCGTCATCTGATATGAGGTGCCGAAGTCGAGCGGTGATCCGAACCGGACCACGTTGTACGCCAGCAGAGGAACGATCACAATCAACGCGGGAAGCAATGCGGCCAACGGCGCGCGCATCAGACGCCAGACCGACATATGGGGAAGGGAGGAATCATTGGAGGCGTGACGGAAAATCGACTGAATCTGCGGCCAGAATATTACGAAAGCCAGCAACGCCACGAGAATGAACTGCGGACGGCACCCCAGATTGGCCGCAATGCACATCGAGCCTGCAGCCAGATGGGGCAACGACAACGACTGCGTGCCATCAACCTCACGAATCCGATCGCCTGACACCGGCACCCGCTTAGCGGCGCCCAACCACAGCCACAATCCCAACACGCTCAGAAACAGGGAGGCGGCGATCGGCACCGAATAGAAATTCGTCCGATACCACAGATACAAACCATTGGAAGCCAACAGCATGAACACGCACAGCATACTGACCGCAGCCAACGGCGCATTCGGACGAATTCGGGATATCACACGAATCACCAGCAGACATCCGAATACCAGAAAACCAAGCATCAGCAGCGGCACGGCCGCGCCGCAGGGCATCATCAGCCCGCCATCGACGAACAACGATGTGACTGCCCGATACGGCAGGAACAACAACAACGCGGGAACCACACCGAAATACGAATACCAGTGCCCCTGATAGAACGCGTAATCCCAATACACTGGGCTTACGCCATCGGCAAGCAACCGCTGCCGGGTGGCCACATCATACGGATTCGCCGCGTCACGCAACGCATCCGGCACATCCAAATCCAACCACGCGTGACCATCAAGCAGCGCCCTTGCCACGTAATCGTACTGGTCGAAATCATACGTGTACGTGCCTTTCGTATGGAAGCTCAACGGAGCCGCCTCCACCAGCTGCCACACCACAACGGCACAAGTGACCACAACAGGCACCGCCAGCAGCGCCCCCAGCCACGCACGCTGCCTCACACTCGTCGTATCCAACGGCATCCGCCACAACCGCGAACCAGGCCTCCACACCAGTACCATCGCCAACACGGCCACCATCACGCCGATACGCAACGGATTCAACGCGAACGGTACACGCACATTCGCACGCACCGCATCAAACGGAATCAGCGAACCCTTCGGCTCAACAATCCGCACGCACACCGAACCACCTGCAGCCGCCGCATGCACATACAGCGAACGCGGCGAAGACACCGACACCGAACTGACCGTATCGGCCCTGCGATTGGCATCAGGACGGACACGAACCGTGCGCAACACCTGCTCCGATTGTCTGGCTGCCTTATCCAACGCCTTCGAAGACACCGGATCCATACGAACATATTCCGACGAGCCATCCGCATCGACCTGCATATATGCCTGCGTCGGATCGGTGACCTTCAACAACCCCTCGTCAGTACGTTCGAGCCCAGGGCCCAGCACGTTGTACGCGGCGGCGGAATCACCCGATGCGGCCAAGGAACGCCAAAACGGCATATTGCACAACACGCACTCGACCACCACCATCACCGCGAAAGCGACTACAATGGCTGCGCACATACGACGACGTGCCTGAAAACGCTGCTTCGAAAAAGTCACGTCATTATTCTAATAGCTTCATGTCGCGTTGGATTGAAAGAATGGCACACATGTCTCACCGCACACCATCAGACCCGGCCAGCCAACCGGAACATAACCGGACCATGCTCGAACGCGTCAGGCAAAATGTGCGGCGACTCGTCAACCAGGCCACGCCGCGCCACATCCACGCCAACCCCTTCGGCAAGGCGCTTGACAAGCCCGACGACATCGTCGACGAACTGACCCGCAACGCCATCCGGCTTAATCCGCTCATCAAACGACACGTCATCGACGGATTCGAAGGCGTGCCCGGAGGATTCCGCCTCGGATGGACCCAACTGCCGCAGACCCACGGCCATGCCTTCTCCATCGGATTGTTCACCGACAGCGACCACTTCGCCCAAATCGCGCTCGCGGACGGCAAAGCGCGTGTCTTCGCCGGCACCGATCCGGACATGGACACGCAGGAACTCGAACCGCGGTTCGTCTTCGTCAAAGAGGAAACCCTTACGTTGGCGGACGGTCCAAGACTCGGCCATGCGGCCAGCCGCAATCCGAAAACGGTGCGCGCCACGCAAGGCGGCGTCGTGGGACGCATGCCGGGCGGTCGCATGATGTGGCTCGCCTCATGGCTCAAAACCGGCAACCGATACACGCTTGAGCAAATGCGCGCCAACCTGCCAGCGAATATGCGGTTCGACCTCGAATACCGGGACGCCATCACCATCGCCTTCTTCGCCGCCTACATGCTTCCACAGATGAACGGCCTGCTCGTCGGCTTCGGTTCCGGCAACATTTTCCGCAGGCTCAACCGCGAAGCGCCCATAGGCGCCATCCGACGGTCCATCAGAGACACCATGAGCGCCCGGTCGCATGGCATGCGCGCCTCCGGCCTGGAAGACTACTTCGCCGATCTGATGCGCGAAGCCCACGCGCTCGATACCGATCAAGGGCTCGAAGCTGTGCACGGAGCGGAACCGCTGCGCCTGTACACATCCAGCTATTCCGGATGCTACTTCTTCGCATGGGATTCCTCCCTGCCGTTCTCGGCAGTGCTGTGCGCCCTCAACATCGAGGGCAACCTCAACCGCTTCGCCGCCGTCAGCTCATGGCTGGAACGTAACGCACGCATCGGCGCTCTCCCCACGGAGGACACGGTGACGCGTGCCGAAGCCGCGCAGATCGACTTCGCCCTGCTGGAGAATCCGGCGCTGATCGCGTTGAAACCGGACGACCGGTTCGGCGCGATCCTCGACCCGAACCGGGAAGACGGCATCCAGGCCGCCAGCCGACTGGCGGATATCGCGGCCGACTTCCGGCGTGAAGTCGCCGAATCAACCAAGGACAACGTGTTGGAAGGCGATTTCGGCGCCGACGGAGGTTCCGAATGGGTGTACCGGCAGACCATGTCCCGTCTGCTGCGCAGCCTGCGTCTGCCATACCGTTTCGACGTTGACTTCCGGTGCGACCTCAGCGACGGCGAAGTCGCAATCGGCTTCACTTCTGCTGGAGTGTCCATGATGCCGTTCACCCGATACGACGTATCGCGCCGCGCGTGGATCGACCTGACCGACGTCGAACGCACGCGTATGAGCGTCGATTACAATCTGCGCGTCGGACTCATGATGGCCGCGCTGAGCTTCGGAGCCGATCCGAATGTCAAACGCGTGTCGATGCACATCGATTCGATTGGTCTGGAAGAGGCCGTAGCCGAACAGGATTCTGCCATCAGCGAGTTGATGAGCGAGGCGTTAAGCGCCTTCGAACGCATCCGTACCGGAGACATGAGGCCATCCGGATCCAAAGCCGCTCCAAAGGACGGCGACTACCATGGCGATCCGGCTCGGCCCGTCACTCCGAGAACCACCGATATCTCATCCGAATCAATCGATTCCGACGATTCGGCTGGCTCGGATAGCGTTGGCACTGGAGACGATACGGTGGACGGCCAGTTCGAAGACCTGATGGAAGACATCGACTTCGACGAAATGGCGTTCGCGGTACCGGACGGACGCGCCGATGATGACGACGCCTCCATGCGGGACGACGCCAGCGACAAAACGGAGTACGACACCTACCTCGATGATGATGCCGACGATCCGATGGCGCAGCTGCGCAAAAACCCGACCGTACGCAACTTGGTGACCGTCACCTTCGCCCGCGACGAGTTCCTGAAGCGGCTCGACACTGACGGATTGGCCCATCCAACCGCCACATACCGCATGTTCGACGCCGAAATGGACGTGGACGGCAAAGGCGCGCTCAAACCCATCGATGCGGCCTTCGACCTTCGTGACAGCCGATTCTCACCGGCGGGAAGCCAAGAAGAACCCGAACTGTCCGACATTCGTTTTGATGACGGCACGGCGCAGTTGTTCGGCTGTGAGAACATGATGGGCCTGTCCATCCAGCGTGTCGACCTGTTGCAGCGCGCCGTGGGGGAGTTCCATCGTCTTGCGCAAAGCGACGGACTCGAATCGGTGGCCAAAGCCAAACAGGCCATGGACATCATCAATTCCATATCCGATCCGGAATTGACCGAATTGGCACCGCAGGTCACCAGCGCGCTGATCGACGGCGAAGACACGCCCGACTTCTCATTCGAACTGGCGCAATCCCTCGATGACGAACGTCTGAAGGCACGAGACATGCTGTTCTCCGGAGACGTCGAGCGGGCCATCGAATCCGCCCAGTCCACACTCGAACGCATGGACCGGATCTTCGCTGAAAATCCGGGCGTGCCGCGGTACTTCAATTCATATGCGGAACGCGTCATCTACAACCGCATGTTCGCCACCGAAGGCGAAAGAACGGTGCTCATTCCCGACAACCTGTTCTACATGCATATGGAGCTTGCCGACCTGCTCGCCCAAGTCAAAGGCGTCGATGCCGCGCTGCCGCATCTGAACGCCATGGTGCGTTACGCCCCCGCATACCCGCTGTCGCACCTCAAGCTCGCCGTGCAGCTGGGGCGTGCCGAGGACTGGGATCCGGCACGTGCGGCATGCCTCAACGCGCTGAACGTCGCGCTTGACCGGGAAGACGCCTCATTTGCCTACTATCGCCTCGCCTATGCGGAATGGATGTGCGACCACTTCGACCTTGCCGCCGCCTCATACATCATGAGCGAGGAGATCGCCCCCGGACGTATCGCCATGCTCGAAAGCGAACTGCAGGAACTGATCGGAAGAGCGCAATCGCAGTGCATTCCGGTGCCGACCAACGTGCAGGAAGCCATCCACGTGCTCGCCGACGCCGGACTGCCGGTATGGCCGAACACGCCGGTCGCGCCCCTGATGCACCAAGCGGCCCGCGTCTGCGTGGACAAAGGCATGTTCGTGCCCGCACGCACCCTGTCGGTGGCCGCGATGCGCATGGATTACGAAGACCATGACGGTGCCGACGTGGTGCAGGTGCAGTTCCTGCGCTCTCTGAACAACTAACAAAACGGTCGAACATTTGTGCGATAATCGGTGCTGGCGTGGACATCCGCGCGGCATGGCGGAAATGATGGGAAAGCGGTGACAATGACGAATCGTGATGATTCCGAACAGTTGGCATGGGATTTCGACGCGCCGGAGAGCGACGGTAGTTCCGCGGCCGTCGTGGCCGATGAGGGGCTGGCTTCGCTGACTCCGGGCAGCGAACGTTGGATTGCCGCGTTGCAGCCGACCGATGCCGACGCCATGCGCCTCGACAAGGTTGATGTGGCTTCGATGAGCGCCGAAGCCGCGGCCAGGCTGTGGGCGCGCGTGGCCGCATGGGTGGAATCAGACCAGATCGCATACTATATCGACGATGCCCCCGTCTCATCCGACGCGGCATATGACGCAAGATTGCGCTGCCTGCAATCGCTTGAGGCGCAGTTCCCATCACTTGACTCACCGCAGTCACCGACCCATCGCGTGGGCGGCACGTTCTCCAACGACTTCGCTTCCGTACGTCATCCATCGCGCATGATGAGCCTCGATGACGTGTTCTCCATCGAGGAGCTGCGCGAATGGTACGACGGTGTGCTCAGGGGATTGGATTGGCCCGAATCGAAGCCACTGCCCATGACCTGCGAGGTGAAAATCGACGGTCTTGCGCTGAACCTCATCTACCGCAACGGCGTGCTTGAACAGGGTCTGACCAGAGGCGATGGCGTGACCGGCGAGGACATCACTCTCAACGTGCGCACCATCTCCACCATTCCGCAGAACCTTGCCGGACCGGAGGAAGACATTCCCGAATTCGTGGAGATCCGCGGCGAAGTGTTCATGCGATGGGACGATTTCAACAAGCTGAACGCCGAGAACGAGGACGCCGGTCGCGCGCCATTCGCCAATCCCCGCAACGCGGCCGCAGGTAGCCTGAGACAGAAGGATCCGCGTATCACCGCAACCCGTCGCCTGAGCTTCTACGCGCACGGCATCGGATCGCTGCGTTGGGGTGCGGGGCACGCCGGCAACGGCCATGATGTGGTCAACGACCAATCCGAAGCCTACGAATTGTATAAGAAATGGGGTGTGCCCGTCTCTCCGCACAACCGTGAGGTCACGTCGTTCAAGGAAATCCTCGACATGATCGACTATTACGGCGAACACCGAGGCGACATCGAACACGCGCTTGACGGCATCGTCGTGAAGGTCGACGATTTGGGATTGCAGCGTTCCCTTGGCGCCACATCGCGTGCGCCGCGCTGGGCCATCGCCTACAAATATCCACCGGAAGAAGTCAATACCGAGCTGCTTGACATCACTGTGCAGGTGGGGCGCACCGGACGTGTGACTCCGGTGGCGGTGTTGAAACCCGTGTACGTGGCCGGTTCCACAGTATCCCGTACCACGCTGCACAACCCCTTTGAAGTGGAACGCAAAGGCGTGCTCATCGGCGACACCGTGGTGGTGCGCAAGGCGGGAGACGTGATTCCCGAGCTCGTCGGTCCGGTGCTGGAGCGACGCAAGGGACGTGAGGGCCAGATCCGCCGGTTCGTGATGCCCACGCGTTGCCCGAGCTGCGGCGCGGAACTCGCTCCCGCCAAAGAGGGAGACAAAGATATACGCTGCCCGAACGTGGAATCCTGCCCGGCGCAGCTGACCGAGCGGATCATCAATCTGGCGTCCCGCAAGGCGTTCGATATCGAACATCTGGGCGACCAATCAGCCATTGCGCTGACGAATCCCGAAGAGGACAGGCCTGATTCCATCGACACGTATGCGCCGAACATCACCGAAATCGTGGTGAAACCCGGTGAGGAGCCTGAACCGTACGAGCCGGTGGCGGGACTGGAACTGCCGCCCATGCAGACACCTGTGCTGTCCAGCGAGGCCGGGCTGTTCTCGTTGACGTCCGCAGACCTCAAGGATGTGCGCGTCTGGCGCGAGGCCCCAATCATCGAAATCCACGAGACCGTCGGGTCAAACGGCAAGATCAAGAAAGTGCGCAAACGCGTGGGCGGATCCGGATTATGGCATCAGGTGCCCGCATTCTGGACCGCGCCTACCGCCGCCCGCAAACGCAAGGAAGCCGACATCGACGAGACCGCGGAATATCCGCAATACGTGGTGCCGGATGACGCCGTGGTGATCCGCGAGGAAATCAAGGTATCCCGTGGAGGCGCGTCCAGCGTGCAGCCGGTGTACATTCGTCCGGCGGAAAACACCCGCAAGATGCTCGACGAAATGGACAAAGCCCGCCATGCCGACCTGTGGCGCGTTCTGGTGGCCCTGTCCATCCGCAGGCTCGGACCGCCCACCGCACGCACCATCGCCAGCGCGTTCGGTACGTTGGATGCCATCGAACATGCCAGCGTGGACGAATTGTCCCAAATCGACGGTATTGGTCCGGAAATTGCGGAATCCGTAGTCACATGGTTCACCGCGGCCCGTGAGCCGGGCAATTGGCGCGGTGCCGTGCTTGACGCATGGAAGGCCGCCGGCGTAGGAGTCGGACAAGCCCAAGCCAGCGGACTGCCGCAAACATTGGCAGGCAAAACGGTCGTGGTCACCGGCTCGTTGGAAGGATTCTCCCGCGATTCCGCCAAAGAGGCCATCGTTCTGCGCGGAGGCAAAGCCGCAGGATCCGTCAGCAAGAAAACCGATTGGGTCGTCGTAGGCGAGAATGCCGGCTCAAAAGCCGCAAAAGCCGAGGAACTGGGCATCCCCATGCTCAACGAAGACCAATTCAAACAGCTGCTCGACACAGGAACAGTTGAATAATCGCCACACCATCTGGCAAGCCGTGCCGCGAACCGCTACTGTGGTACGCGGCATAAGGAGGAAGCATGAGCGACGAGCACACCATCGAAGCGCGCATCTACGAACGGCTAAGCAAAGTGATTGACCCCGAACTGGGCAGGTCCGTCACCGACTTGGGCATGATCGCAGCCATTGACGCCACGCCAGTGGCAGGCGAAACCAACACGTACGACGTACGGGTGCGGGTCGAACTGACCGTGGAAGGCTGTCCGCTGTCGCAGACCATCACCAACCAGATCAACGGCGCGGTCGCCTCCTATCCTGATGCCACGTTGATTCCCAGCATCGAAGTCGGCTCCATGAGCCAAGACAAACTCACCCAGCTGGTGGCCGGCCTCAAAGCGGAACGTAAACAGAACCCGTTCAACAAACCCGGCATCAAAACCCGCATCTTCGCCATCGCCTCCGGCAAAGGCGGCGTGGGCAAATCGTCTGTCACCGCCAATCTGGCAGCCACATTCGCGGCGCTCGGCTACGATACCGCCGCCATCGACGCCGACATCTACGGTTTCTCGCTGCCTAGGCTATTCGGCGTGCAATCACAGCCCACGAACCTCAACGGCATGCTCATGCCCGTCACCGCATGGGGTGTGAAACTGATCTCCATCGGCATGTTCGCCGGCGCGGACAGAGCCATCCTATGGCGTGGTCCAAGACTGCAACGCTCCTTGGAACAATTCCTATCCGACGTATGGTGGGGCGAGCCGGACGTATTGCTGCTCGACCTGGCGCCCGGCACCGGCGACATGGCGATTTCCGTGGCACAGGCACTGCCGAACGCCGAACTGGTGGTGGTCACCACACCGCAGCCATCCGCCTCCGACATCGCGGTACGATCCGGCCTGGTGGCATTGCAGGTGCCGATGAAAGTTCGCGGCGTCGTGGAAAACATGAGCTACTACGAGCACAAAGGCGAGAAGCTACGTATCTTCGGCGAAGGTGGCGGCGCACGCGTATCCGAACAGCTGACCCACAGCCTCGGCTATGAAGTGCCACTGCTCGCACAACTCCCATTGGAGCCTGAACTGCGCGAAACCGGCGAAGCAGGCCGGCCCGCAGTCCTAACCAAAGAGGGCGCGTTGCGGTCGGACGGTATCGGAGAAACATTCAAGAATCTTGCCGAATCGCTGATGAGACTGCCTCAATAAAATCACCATACGGTTGGAGCGTTCCTCCAAAACAACACATCGGAATGCGACTCAGCCACGGAATACGGAATCCGTTATGAGACAAAACCGACGTAAATCGTGGGTCCTGTGTAATATCAGGCGCAGACACGGGGGCCGAATGGCTGAGAGGAAGCAACCGCTTCAACCGTATGAACGTATACCGGGTAATGCCGGCGCACGGACGTCTCTCTATTTCCCGTGCCTTGACGAAAAGAGAAAGGCACATATCCCATGACTGAAGAAAACCAGTCTTCCGCAGTTCGCAAACACAACAACAAGTGGCGCGTGGTCGATATCGTCGTCGCAGCCATCATCGCCGTCGCATCCGGCGTGATCTTCTGGGGCTGGGACATCGTCTGCACCGCGCCGCTGGCCCTCTTCGAGGCGGTGACTCCAGGCTTCGAAGGCCTGCTTAACGCTTTCTGGCTGTTCGCAGGCCCTCTGGCCGCCATCATCGTGCGCAAGCCTGGAGCCGCACTGTTCGCGGAAACCCTCGCGGCCGCGCTCGAACTCACCATGGGCAACCAGTGGGGTGTCGGCGGCTCGCTGATCGTCGGCATCGTGCAGGGCCTCGGCGCCGAAATCGGTCTTGCCATCTTCGCCTATAAGAAGTGGGACCTGCTGTCCACCACGATCTCCGGCGCACTTGCAGGCGTCGGCTGCGGCCTGTACTACTGGCTTACCAATCCGGCTTGGAGCGCGCTACGCGTCAGCATCTACCTGATCGCCTCCGCCATTTCCGGCGCGGTGCTCGCCGGCGCGGTGATGTACCTCCTGCAGGTGGCCATCGCCAAGACCGGCGTGCTCGACCGCTTCGAATCCGGTCGTACGCAGGAACTGGTCTGATTGTCCGATGCAAGCAAATCCCGCATCACATCAAGGTGGTGCGGGATTTTCTTGTGATGGCGCATCGCATGACAACGGCATACGAAACAACAGCATGACAATCAGAAGAAAGAACGACGAATGACCACTGACGTTCAGAACACAACAGCGGCCGGCGTGACCGCACATGATTGGGGATGGAGACACGCCTCACGTAAGGATTTCGCGCTACGACACGTCGACTTCGACATCAAACCGGGGGAGCGGGTACTGTTGCTTGGCGCGTCCGGCGCAGGCAAATCAACCCTGATGTCCGGTTTGGCCGGCGTGCTCGGTGGAGATGACGAAGGCGAGCAGGAAGGCGAGCTGCTCATCGACGGCGTCGACGCCAGACAAGCGCGCGGACGTTGCGGGCTGGTGCTTCAGGACCCGGACTCGCAGACGATTCTCGAACGTGCCGGAGACGACACCGCATTCGGCTGCGAGAACCTGAACCTGCCGAAAGATGAAATCTGGAACCGGGCACGAGCCGCCCTTGACATCGTCGGGCTCGACTACATGGCGTTCGACCGCTCCACACGAGGACTTTCCGGCGGGCAACGTCAGCGCCTCGCCTTGGCGGGCGTGCTGGCCATGCACCCTGGCCTGCTGCTGCTTGACGAACCGACCGCCAACCTTGACCCGGACGGTGTCAAGGAAGTGCACGACGCTGTCCGCCACGTCCTCGAACAACCCCATGAGACGCTGGTTGTGGTGGAACATCATATCGACGTGTGGCTCGACCTGGTCGACCGCGTCATCGTGCTGGGCAAACCCGAAGCCGATTCGAACGTCGGCGGCGTAATCGCCGACGGCACTCCAGACGAAGTGTTCGGCCACATGGGTCAGGTGCTTGCCGACGGCGGTGCGTGGGTGCCGGGCCGCACCATCGAAAGCCACGCGCCCAAACCGGAACAAATCCGGCAACCGCAGGACGTCGTGCTTTACACGCGGGATCTGAGCTTCGGCTATGATTTCCCGCTCGGCGAGCATATCGACCTCGAATTCCATTCCGGTGAGGTGACCGCGTTGACCGGCAGAAACGGCGTGGGCAAATCCACACTCGGACTCACTCTCGCAGGACTGCTCAAACCGATAGCAGGACGTGTATGCATGGCGGACAATCTGGTACCTCCCCATCGCGAAAACAATGTGATCACATGGAAAAGCCGCGACTTGCTGGGACGTATCGGCATGGTGTTCCAAGAGCCGGAACACCAGTTCGCCGCATCCACCGTGCGAGACGAGGTGGCCATCGGCCCCAAATCCATGGGCAAAACCGACGAGGAGGCGTATTCCATCGCCGACAGGCTGTTGGAACGCCTGAATCTTTCCCGCTTCGCCAAAGCGAATCCATTCACCCTATCGGGCGGTGAGAAAAGAAGACTGTCCGTGGCGTCCATGCTGGCTGCCGCGCCAAAAGTGCTGGTCATGGACGAGCCGACATTCGGACAGGATTTCACCACGTGGACCAGCATGGTCCAATTGATCGCCGGTGCGCGCGACCAAGGTTGCGCGGTCATCATGATTACGCACGATGAGCCGCTCATCGAAGCGCTGGGCGCACGCCGTATTTTGGTCAGAGAGGGGGAGTGACATGCTCGAAACCAACAAAAACAGTGGGCGCGACGGCAATGAAAAGCTCGAAACCATTACCGTGGTGCCACACAAGGAACGTCGTAACGAAACGAAGCCGGCGTCACCGTCATGGTTCGTGGCGAAAATCAACCCGGTAAGCCGTTTCATCGGTGCGTTGATCCTGTGCATTCCGATGTTCTTCACCCTCGATGTCGTTTCGGCATCCGTGGCGTTTGGTTTGGAAATGCTATTGTTATGGATCGGCGGAGTGGCTCCCTGGACGGTCTTGCGCAAGACATGGCCGGTATGGATAGCGGCCACAGGCAGCTTCGTTTCCGTGGCGTTGTACGGCAAGATATCCGGCACGGTGCTGGCCAATCTGGGCGGCATCATCGTCATCTCCCAAGGATCGCTCTATCTGGCGTTGGCCACATTCCTACGTGTCGCCGCAATCGCCGTGCCGGGTGTGATTCTGGCTTTGGGACTCGACCCGACCGATCTGGCCGACGGACTCGTGCAGATTCTGCGCCTGCCGCAACGTTTCGTATACGGCGGCCTTGCCGGCATGCGCATGTTCACGCTGCTGCAGGACGATTGGCGTGCACTCGGCCAGTCACGCCGCTCGCGTGGCCTCGGCGACGGCAGCACCATCAAACGCGTCTTCTCGCAGGCATTCAGCTTGCTCGTCGTATCCATCCGACGTGGAACGAAACTCGCCACCGCCATGGAAGCGCGCGGATTCGGATCCGACGCGCCACGAAGCCAAGCGCGCGAATCGAAACTGCATGCGGTCGACTGGCTGTTCTACGCCATCTGCATCGCGGTGCCGGCAATCGCGTTGGCCACCGCATACTACACCGGCTACTGGCATTGGGCGTTCAGTAACGTGTCCAACTAATGGATGATGATTCCCCAATCGGCAGCTAAATGATAAAGCTCTCTGTCATACGTTCCAATCGGAATCGTATGACAGAGAGCTTTATTCTATTTCGGCAAGCCTTACACGGCTTCTTACTTGGCGAGCTTATCCAGCAGCAACGCTTCGGTGATGACGTTGTTCTTCAACGCCGGCAGGCTGATGGACTCGTTCGGGCTATGCGCGTTGGCCTTCGGATCCTCCGGACCGGTGACCAGCACCTGCGCCTTCGGGAAGATGCGCTGCAATTCCGGAATGAACGGGATGGAGCCACCCTCGCCCTTGTTGACCGGAGCCACACCGAACGCTTCCTCCATGGCGTCCATGGCGTCCTTGGTGGCCTCAGCGTTCGGATCCATGGCCCAGCCCATGCCGTTGTCGAGCTTGTCGACCCACACTTCGGCACCGAACGGCGCATGCTCCACCATGAACTTGGCCAACGCCTCCTGGGCCTCTTCCGGGCGCTGGTTCGGCGCGGTGCGCAAGCTCAGACGGAACGTGGTTTCAGGAGAGATGACGTTGAAGGATCCTTCCACCGGATGCGCGTCGAACCCGATGACGGTGACGCTGGGCTTCGTCCACAGACGCGCGGCGAGCGAACCGGTGCCGGCAAGACGATACGATTCGACGATGCCCGCGTCGGCACGCACAGTCGCCTCGTCCATATCACGCTGCAGGCCGCCAACCGGTTCCTCGGACGCAACGCCCGGCACGGCCAAATCGCCATTGGCATCGTACATGGAGGAAATCAACATCGCAGCCAGCGTGTTCGCGTCAAGAATCGGGCCGCCATACTGGCCGGAATGCACCGGATGTTCCAACGCCTTGACATGCACATCAATATCGGTGTTGCCACGCAGCGACGTGGTCAGCGACGGAATCTCAGCGGACCAGTTGCCCGAATCGGCCACAATGATCACATCGGAAGCGAACTCGTCCCGGTGCTCTTCGATGAACGGAATGAAGCTCGGAGAACCCATCTCCTCCTCACCTTCGATGAACACCTTGATGTTCACCTTCAGATCGTCTTCAAGCGCTTTCAGCGCACCGGAATGAATGGCGATTCCACCGCCGTCGTCCGCGGCTCCGCGGCCGTACAGACGCGTGTCGATTTCAGTGCCGACGAACGGGTCGGTGTTCCATACGCTCGGATCCGGCACCGGCTGCACGTCATGGTGCGCGTACAGCAGCACCGTCGGCGCATCCTCGCTGACGTTTTTGGAACCGATGACCTCCCAAGCGCCCGGCGTGCCGTCGGGGTTGTGCGACTGCACCACCTTCGTATCGACGCCGACCTCGCGCAGCAGGTCCGCCACGAATTGCGCGGAACGCTTCATATGATCGGCGGTGATGCCTTTCGCGGAAATCGACTGCAAGGCGATCTTCTGGTTCAACACGTCGACGATGCGGTTGAAATCCGACTCGACGCGCGTGCGGATCTCTTCGGCTCCTAAAGCTGTCATAATCCTTGATGCTCCCTATATATGCGTGTGTATTACGCGGATTGAATATCGTGTGACGAATGTCCATTGTATCCGTTCTTTGCAGACCGTCCGACCGCAGCTTGAATCGCAGCTTGAACCGCAACGCAGACGGCACCGCGGGCGGCATCGAGCGTCGATACGTCACCTTACGCTCTATAGGCATGAGTTTGTTTACCAAGAAGGAAGAACCGGCGCAGGAGAACGTCAAGAGCAAGGCTGCACAGCCGACCTCCGGCAAGGGCCGTCCGACCCCGAAGCGCAAGGACGCCCAGGCGCAGAATCTCCGTCCGCTGGTCCCCAAGGATCGCGACGCCAGCCGTAAGGCGGCCAAGGCCCGCATCCGCGAACGTGAGAACGCCGAATACGATGCCATGCAAAGTGGCGACATCAACCACATGCCGAAGTCGGAACGTCTGCCGTGGCGCATCTACATCCGTGACTACGTCGATGCCCGCTTCAATCTGGGCGAGTTCTTCATCCCGGTCGCGTTCATAATCCTGATCGGATCCATGGTCGTCACCTACAAGTGGCCTGCATTGGCGTTGCCGCTCATGCTGATCATGTATGTCTACTTGTTCGCCGTGATTATCGACGTGGCGGTCATGTGGCACAAGCTCAAGAAGAAGCTCATCGAGAAATTCGGTGAGCAGTCCGTGGCCAAGGGCATGCGTTCCGGTTCCTATGCGTGGAGCCGTGCCATCCAGATTCGCCGTTGGAGGCTTCCGAAGCCTCGTTACCCGAAGCGTGGACACTGGCCGGAGTGATCGGTATCGAGAACCGCCGGTGATTTTTCAAGCCGTCAGCGAACAACTGACGGCTTTTCCATTACCATGGAAAACGATTGCTCGCATCGAACAAAAGCTCACTTCACGTGCGTGCAAACGAATCAATGAGGAACGAATTGGGATTCAATATGGTTCAACAGCATTTCGACATCGCTATCATCGGAGCCGGCCCCGGCGGTTACTCTACGGCACTGCGTGCCGCGGAACTCGGCAAATCGGTGGCGTTGATCGAACGTGACGGTACGCTCGGTGGCACATGCCTCAACCGCGGATGCATCCCATCGAAGGCATTGTTGACCGCCGTGCATAGCGTCGAAACCATCCATAACGCCGAACGCATGGGCATCAACGCCACGCTGCAGAGCATCGATTTCGGCAGATTACGTGATTTCCGCGTCTCCACCGTGGAAACGATGACGAAAGGGCTGACGGGCCTGCTGGCGCATCGCGGCGTCACCGTATTCCGCGGTTGCGCGGCATTGCAGAACGCGCATACAGTACGTGTCACGCCGGCTGAGGGGGAGACGCAGGTATCGCGGTCCGTGGAAGCCGGCGTGTTCGAACCGGTTGAAACGGAACTTGCGATCGATGCCGACGACGTCGTGTTGGCAACCGGATCGCGTCCGCTTGCGTTGCCTGGAAATCCGTTCGCCGGCGCGCTGATCGATTCCACCCAGGCGTTGGAGCTGAATACCTTGCCCTCCAGCGCGGTGATTATCGGTGCGGGTGCGGTGGCATTGGAATTCGCGTCGCTGTGGAATGCCGCCGGTTGCGAAGTGACACTGCTGATTCGTAAGGACCGCGTGCTGTCCACATGGGAACGCCGTGCTTCGATGACGCTGACACGTGAGCTGAAACGCAGGGGAGTGAACGTGATCGCACGCACCGCGGTGGACCGTGTCGACACTGGCGCGAACCTAGGGGCCACTGTGCACTATCGGCAGGGCGATTCCGATGAGGACCGCACCGCTTACGGCGAAGTGGTGCTTGCCGCCATCGGACGTGTGCCCAATACCGACGCCGACTGGTTCCGCTCCAGCGGCCTGAAGCTCGACGAACGAGGATACGTGACCGTCGACGGATACGGACGGACGAACCTTGATGGCGTGTGGGCGCTGGGAGACATCACTCCAGGTCATGCGCTGGCCCACCGCGCCTTTGAACAAGGCATCACCATCGCTGAGAAAATCGCCGGAGCCGATCCAAAACCCGTGCTTGACGACACCGTGCCACAGGTGGTGTTCTCTTTCCCCGAAGCAGCAAGCGTCGGATTGACGCTCGACCAGGCAAAAGCGCGCGAAGACGTGGTCGAGCCGAAGGAGACGGCATACCCGATGCTGTCCAACGCGCGCATGCTGATGAGCGGGGAAGGCGGATCGATGACCGTCGTCAGCGGTGCGTTTGCGAACAATCCTGATATGCAGGTGGTGTTGGGCGTGCACATCGTCAGCCCAATCGCCAGTGATTTGATAGCGGAAGCCGAACAGTTGGTCGGCAACCGTGTCCCGCTTGCCGATGCGGCACGGCTCATCCACCCGCATCCCACGTTCAGCGAGACGCTCGGTGAGGCGTTGCTGAAAGCGGACGGACGCCCGCTGCATACGAGATAGGCGGAGTAGAATAGCGCAGTCGCACCATAAATGGCATGGTTCCTGATAAACTATCGTCCCAGTGTGTGTAACCGAACCGTCAAGCGAGGAAGTCGATGGCAGATAAAGCAGAGAAAAAGAAGCAGAAGAAGCAAGGCACCATCAGCCAGATCATCCAGATCTTCAAATACACCCAAGCTGAGGATAAGGCGCTTCCGTGGCTGTGCGGTGGCGTGTTCGTGGCACCGATTGTCGTGTTCGTCGTACTGGGCGTCATATTCAAGTGGCATGTGTTCAGCTGGATCCTGTTCATGATTCTTGCCGTCATGCTGGGCGTGCTGTTCGCCACCATGATGCTCACCAAGCGTGCCGACAAGGTCGGCTACGCCAAGATCGAAGGTCGTCCCGGTGCCGCAGTAAGCGTGCTCGGCAACATCAGCAAGGCCGGCTTCAACTTCCCCCAGGAACCGGTGTGGATTGACCCGAAGACCAAGGACGCCATCTGGCGCGGTACCGGTTACAACGGCATCTATCTGCTGGGCGAAGGCGATTACAATCGCGTCAAGCGAGCCATGGATCGTCAGGAGCAGCGCATCAAGGGCGTGACCGCCGGCTCCGAAATCCCGGTCTACCGTATGTACGTCGGCACCGGCGCAAACCAGACCCGCCTCAAGGACGTGCGCAAGACGCTGCTCAAGTTCAAGAGCTACCAGCCGACCCATCACAAGAACAAGCTGATGGCCGCCATCCATCCGAGGACTCGTTTCGTGCTCACCAAGACCGAGCTCACGGTGCTCAACGAGCGTCTGCGCACTCTGCAGCTGAAGAACGGCATGAGCGTGCCGAAGGGCGTCGACCCGATGCATCCGCAGCGCGTCAGCCGTCGCGCCATGCGCGGCCGCTGACGGTCATAGCACCCGCATGATGTCACGGAAGGTTCCGATCGTATTCATACGATCGGGACCTTTTTCATGCTGCCTGTCCATTAAATGAACGCTTCTGAAGGGGCGGACGTGGCTGTTCGTAACAATCGAATCGTGATTTTCCGCGAAATCACACCTCGAATATGTCATTACGAAACATTCTCGTAACCCAAATGGCGAGTGAGCGAAACGCGCGACCATAGACTAAGAGCCTGTAAGTAACTTATTCGAAAGGAGCGGTCCCGTGACTGCACTTGAAACCAAGGCTGATGCTGAGGCCCTTATCAACAAGGAAGGCATTGAGTATGTCTCCGTTCGCTTCACCGATCTGATCGGTGTTCAGCAGCACTTCACCGTGCCGGCAAGCGAATTCCTGAAGGACGCCTTCACCGACGGCATGCCGTTCGATGGTTCTTCCGTGGAAGGCTTCCAGGCCATCAACGAGTCCGATATGAAGCTGGTGCCGGACGTTTCCACCGCATTCATCGATCCGTTCCGCAAGCACAAGACCCTCGACGTGGCATTCTCCATCGTCGACCCGCTGACCGACGAGCCGTACTCCCGCGACCCGCGTCAGGTTGCCGGCAAGGCCGAGGCTTACCTGAAGTCCACCGGCATCGCCGATACCGCTTCCTTCGCTCCGGAAGCCGAGTTCTTCATCTTCGACAAGGTACGTTTCGAGAACAGCATGCAGCGCTCCTTCTACGAGGTGGACTCCATCGAGGCTCCGTGGAACTCCGGTATCGACACCGAGGACGATGGCACTCCGAACATCGCGTTCAAGAACCGCGTCAAGAAGGGCTACTTCCCGGTTCCGCCGATTGACCACACCCAGGATCTGCGCGACGACATGGTCGCCAACCTGCAGAAGGTCGGCCTGATTCTCGAGCGTTCCCACCACGAGGTGGCAGGCGCTGGCCAGCAGGAGATCAACTACCGCTTCAACTCCCTGCAGCACGCAGGCGATGACCTGATGAAGTACAAGTACGTCGTCCACGAGACCGCTGCCCTCGCTGGCAAGGCCGCCACCTTCATGCCGAAGCCGATCGCAGGCGACAACGGTACCGGCATGCACTGCCACCAGTCCCTGTGGAAGGACGGCAAGCCGCTGTTCTACGATGAGAAGAACTACGGCGGTCTGTCCGACCTCGCCCGCTGGTACATCGGCGGCCTGATCAAGCACTCTTCCTCTGTGCTCGCCTTCACCAACCCGTCTCTGAACTCCTACCACCGTCTGGTCCCGGGCTTCGAGGCTCCGGTCAACTTGGTGTACTCCGCTCGTAACCGCTCCGCCGCCATCCGTATTCCGCTGGCCGGCACCTCCCCGGCTGCGAAGCGTATCGAGTTCCGCGCTCCGGATCCGTCCTGCAACCCGTTCCTCGCCTTCTCCGCACAGCTGATGGCAGGCCTGGACGGCATCCTGAACCACATCGAACCTCCGGCACCGGTCGACAAGGACCTGTACGAGCTGCCGCCGGAAGAGCACGCTGGCATCAAGCAGGTTCCGAGCTCCCTGGCTGAGGCCATGGACGCCCTTGAGGAAGATCACGACTTCCTCACCGCAGGCGACGTCTTCACCGACGACCTGATTGACACCTGGATCAGCATCAAGCGCGGCGAGATCGACCAGGCTCGTCTGGCCCCGACCCCGCTGGAGTACGAGCTGTACTTCCACATCTGACGGTCGCATAGGGCGGAACATAGCCGGCAGTAGGGCTTTCGCGGTATCCAGAATAGCCCACTGCACCTATGCTGCACCTATGGTGTTCTGAAGAACCCCACTTCGTCCACAATCGGACGCAAGTGGGGTTTCCTTATGCGTGCCAGGCGGGCAGCGCGTCGAGCCAGGCGTCCAGGTCGGCGCGGCGGATGCGCATGGTCGTGCTGCCCGCCATGCGCGCCTTCAGCAGTCCGTTGCGTACCTGGGCGCGGATGATCTTGGCGGGAACGCCCGTAAGAGCCTCCACTTCATCCACACCCAGCAGCGGGCGGTTTTCGATGGGCACGTAGGGCTTTTCCTTCGGTCTGGCCGTAGTGCCCTCGGATTCAAGTGTCTTCTTCGATTCCGTCATAGCAGCGGCTATGCGTCGCGAGGATTCAACGGCGTTGCGGCTCCGGCGCATCCGGCTGGATCGCTGCGACCCCGCTCCGCCGGCCGGAAGTCCTTCAGGGAGTCCGACCGGCGACGGGAATCCCCGCCTTCAAGCGGGAGAGGATGTCAAGCTAGGAGATGGCCGTTCACCACGATGTTCTGACCGGCCAGAATGCCCGGTGCAGGCGATCGGCACCCCCGTGAACGTGCGAAGGCGCTGAGGGCTTCGATGACGGAGCTGGCCAAGGAAGTGCGGTTGGCTGCCTCCTACGGAGAACTGAGCGAGACCCTGCAGCAGAGGATCGAAGTCGTTATGAGATTCTTCCTGGCGCTTGGCGAGGGGGTTGATACGCCAGCGGAGGAAGAGCCGCGAATGAAGGTGCCCCCGGCTGTGCCAGAGGCACCTGAATCCCGCGTCAACGACGACGTGAGCATTTTCGGGATGGGGCGCGGGAGAGGCTACGACCAGACGGTCAGGGCCTTGTCGGCAAGCCACTCCGCGCGCTCGTCGATGTCCTCTTCGCCCCATGATTCCTTCTCCAGGACGCCATCCATGGTGGCGAGGCCGGCGGCGCAGAGCGCCAGACCGTCCTTATATCCTTTCCCTTGCTTCTTGACGACCCACTCGGCATCGCGGATGGAGGCGTTGAGCGAATGAGTGACGATGGCGAGGTTGCCGAACGTGAGGAGCTTCCTGTCCCTTCGCGTAGCAGCCTCGTCATCAAGGGCTCCCCACTTGTTGCGCCACTTTTTAGGCATCATATGCTCGAGGGTGTACTGGTTGAATCCGAGAAGCGCGGTGCTGCTCATGCTCGGTCTGATGGCGCTTTCCAGCAGATAGAGGACGCCTTTGGACTGGAGGTTGTACAGGCACGACTCGCCGAACGCGGCGCGCACCTCGGGGTCGCTCGGCATATAGGTGGTCGCCTCCGCGTCGGCGGCAAGCGCGGTCCTCAGCGCGGCGGCGTCCTTTGCCTCGTTTAGGATCAGCGAGGTGAACAGCCTGTTGTAGTTCTTGGTGGTCGCCCTGACCAGCATTCGGCGGACGATGTAGCTCTCGAGCGTGGCGAAGATCTTCGCCTGCTCATCCGACGATTCCACGTTCTTGCGGACGTACAATACGTATGGGATGAGCGTCGAATTCTTAAGACCGAATATCAGCACGTTCATGCGCTCGGCGGACGGCGCGGAGGAGACGTTCCTGTCGCAACAGGTGGGGTCGAACGTGGACTCGAACACCTCGGCGTAGGCCTTCATGGCACCCAGCACCTCATCTTTGCTCCCATCGCAGTACTTGGCGATGAAGTCTTTGTAGGACTGGAAGAGGTTGGACGTGCGCGAATAGAAGAGCTTGTCCTCGGTCGTGACGCCACGCCTCTTGTCCTGGACCAGAATCTGGAGGAACGCGTCGAAGAAGAGGTCGACGAGCGTGCGCTTGATGCGCCCGGTAACGATCTCCTGCTCCCAATACTCCCTCTTCTCAGCCGTGGGCTCGAAGACGTCTTCCCAGCACTCCTTGAACGCCTGCTCGTTCTCGCGGTTGAAGAAGTAGTTCTTGAGGAGCTCCGCCGTCGTCAGGCGCACCCCGAGCGAGTTGATGGTGTCGAATATCTGCTGCTCGTCCTCGCCCTCGGTAAGGTCGATGCAGACGAACTGGACGTTCGACTTGATCGTGTTCCTGTCGACCTTCTCCGGGTCGATATTCTTGAGGAAGTAGTTGTAGGCAAGGACGATGGCCGAGGAGCCCTCGAGGGGTTCGCAGCCCGTGGCGCTGACGACCTTTTCGAAATCCTGCCGGTCGTACTTGCCGTGCCGCAAGGCGACATCGCCGGTCTCCAGGACGAAATCTCGCTCAAACAAATTGTTGGTGCCGTTTTTTGCACAGAGTGCCTTGAAGAAGATGACCATGGTCGTGAGTCGCTGCTGGCCGTCGATGACGGTGCGAACCTCGGAGACCTCGGACCAGGTGTTGCCGGAGGAGGCCTGCTTCAGGATGATGGAGCCCAGGAAATAGGGCCGCTTCGAGGCCGTGACGAACTCCATGTCGCCGAGGAAACGCTCCCATTGCTCTTCTCCCCAGACGTACGCCCTTTGGTAAAAAGGTATTTCGAGCAGGCGCGATCCGTTGAACACGCCGCTTATCGTTGCTTTTCCTGCATCCATCCTTAAAGCCCTATCTATCCTTTGCGGTTATTGCTGGCGGGGTCAATTTTATCAATACGCTGCTTGACCCTTTAATGTTCCCGGTCCTTGCCGTCTTCTCCCCAGAAGGTGCTCGAAGATGATGCGCAGGTCCTCGTCATCAAGGCAGCCGCCCTCGAGGCAGCCACGGTCGATGGTATCGATCATCGTCTGCCCCTTCTTCTTCGAGCGGTCGTAGATCACTGTGTCGAGGGATAGCTCCCTGCCGTCGCGCGTGAACATCTCGTGCATGAATTCGGCACTGTTCGCTTGACTCCAATCGCGTACCGCGTGCTCGAGCGGGCCGCTTCCCCTCGATATGGCGACATCCCAATGCTCGCAGTTAAGCAGAAGAAGTCGGTTCATGAACTCGACGCCCGAAAAACCGAGTCTCGCAAACGGCGGAAATAGAGGGTCATCTGAAAAGACCGCAGCATACTCACTGCTCAACGGCATATACGCGAGATGAAAATCGTACGAGTCGTTCTCGGGCCCGATGATGAACATAGGCATCGACGTCGTAACGAACCCTGAGCCGACGGGTGCCCTAAGGATGGAGAAGCTCTTCTCAAAAAAAGCCTTTCGAATACGGTTAACTGGCACAATATCATCGTTGGAGAAGAGCATGGTTGCGGCGGCGGCAAGCTCGACCACCGCTTGGGAATCCCCGCGCCAATCCGACCAATCGAGCAAGCCGAGCTCATAGGGTGTCAGATGAACGTTTCTGAGCAGCTCTTCGGCAGTCTCGCGTGACCATTTCTTGTCGACGCGCATACTGATAGGGTGCCGGACGATGATATTTGCTGCCAGCTCGCAAACGGCGGCTTTCCCATCAGAATACCCTTCGTCTTCGCACCGGTCTTCTTTCTGGCGTTCCAAAAAGCGATCGTAAAGCGGCGCGATGCGGCTCTCGAGCTCAGATAGCTTAACCTCGATGAGGTTCTGCGCATAGAATCTGTCTGTCGCATCGCCTGTCGCATCGGCATGCTCGACCTCATAAAGATCGCGCATGCTGCAAAGGTTCTCGCAATTCGTGCGGAAGAAGGAGCCCTTCTGTCTGCTGTAGGCATGAAGCTGCCCGGAGGAATCCGCGAAATGGCGCAGGTAGAACCGCGGCACCCAGTGCTGCTTTCGCGTCATCTTTCCGGGCAGCTTCGACATCCTAAGCCTTCACCGCCTCGTATTGGTAGGTCGTGCGCACGTTGTAATGGAAGTCGTTTCCGAGGTCCAGCGCCTCGAAGTGCTTCTTGGCGCAGCCGATCTTGATCTTCTCCGCGTCGCGCAGGGCGGGCTCGCCGTTCTTGCCGCCCTTGGTCTCGGTCACGAAGTACACGCGGCGCTCGCCGTCGGCCTCCTCGACGTACGCCCAGTCGGGGTTGTAACTGCCGAGCGGCGTGTCGATCTTGAACGCCGAGGGCAATTTCGCGAACACGAGAACCTCCTCCTGCTTGTCTAGAGCCTCGGCAAAGGAGCGCTCGACCCCCGCCGAGTCGTAGACCACGTAGTTGTACAGGCTCTTGCTCGTCATGTCCGGCTTCCACGCGTTCTGCCCAAGGTAGGCCGTGTAGTCGTCAAGCTCGAGGTCGCGCATGGTGTACCACTCGTCCTCGGGAAGGCGCACGTACTTGATGCCCTGGGCGATGAGGTCGTTCTTCACGCGGTTGATCTTGTCGCCGACCTGCGCGAGGAAGGTCGCGGGGTCGATCTCGAACTCGTCGAGGCGGCTGCAGCCCTCGAGGATCGCCTTGATGGTGCCGCGGGTGAGCCCGACGGCGTCCTGCAGCTCTGCGATCGGGTCGGGAAGGTCGTATTTCACCTTTCCCGAAACGGACACCACGGAGGTGCCCGTGCCCTCGGCGCTCACGCCCGCGTCGTCGATGCCCAGCGAGGCACGCTCGCTCGTCACCTGGGGCGGGCGCACGGCGAGCATGCCGTCGACAGCTTCGATGGCATGCTCGATGAGCTTGCCGGAGTCGACCTCGACCTGGAAGCGCGTGCGCTGGCGGATGCGGTCCCACAGGGCCTGGAACGCAGGGTCGAGCGTGACGTCCTTCTGCAGCTCGACCGAGACCTCCTTGGCCTTGTCACGGATCTGGACCCTCTGGGACTTGTGGATGATGATCGCCTCGACCTGCTCCTTGGCAGGCTCGAGCTCGGCGGGGAGCTCGACCTTGCCCTCCTCGGCGGCCGCCTTCAGCTCGGGCGTCACCGCGCCCTTGCCGTCGACCATGCCGGTCGCGACGAGGTGGTCGTAGACCTGCTTGGACTTCTCGTAGCCCAGGCGCTCCTCGACGCCATCATCGCCCTTGACCGTGACCTTCGTGAAGCTCTCCGGAGTGATGACGCCGAACTTGAAGTCCTCAGCCTCAAGCTCCTTCTGCAGGCCGTTGGCGAAGTCGTCGTAGCTCTCGTTCGCGATGACGGTGAGCACGTTCGCCTCTGGGTCGTACAGGCGCTCGCCATCCTGGTTCACGCACAGGCGCAGACCGCGGCCGATCTTCTGGCGCTTGGTCAGGTTGTCCTTTGTCTCGACGAGCGTGCAGATCTGGAACACGTTGGGGTTGTCCCAGCCCTCCTTGAGCGCGGAGTGGCTGAAGACGAAAGAGACGTCCTTGTCCGCGTCCTTGCCGTCCGGGAAGGAGATGAGCGTCTCCTTCTTCTGCATGATGAGCTCGAAGGCCCCGGCGTCGTCGGCGGTGCCGGCGGCTCCCTTGGAGTCCTTGAACTTGCCCTTCTTGTCCTTGGCGAAGTATCCCTGGTGCACGGCGTGGGGGTCGCGCACCAGCGGGGCGCCGACGGCTTCGTAGCACTCGAGCCACGTGCCCTTGCCGATCCCCGCCGCCTTTGCGATGCGACGAGGCGCCTTCGAGTTCAGGGCACCTGCGTACTCCTCCTCAAACATCAGGGCGTACAGGCCGCCGTGGACTTCGGGCTCGTAGACGCGGTATCGGTCGACGCGGTCGATGAAGAAGAGCGAGAGCACCTTCACGCCGCGCGGCCACAGCTCGAACTGGCGGGCCAGGTGGTCCTCGATGGTGCGGCGGATCTGCGCGCGCTTGACGACCTCCTCGTTGACGTCGCCCAGCGCCTCGCCGAGCTCGAGCACCTCGCCGTTCTGGAACTCTATGAACTCGTCGCCCACTGCGGCGCCGATGTTGTTGACCACCCAGCCGCTCTCGTAGTCGCTGTTCTCGCCGCTCTTCTGGTAGAGGTCGTTGCCGGTCTTCACCGTGACGGCCTTGCGCTTCTGCGTGCCGTCGGCCTGGCGCACGTCGATGGACACCTTGGCGGAGAACGGGTCGGACTTGACGGACTCGAGCCTCACGTACGCGCCGTTGAGGTTCGCCTCGGCCTTGATCGAGTCCACGCAGATGCCCTTCACCAGGTGGCGCTCGAAGGCGTCGACCGGCGTGAGGCGGTAGATCATGTTGTAGGCCTGCTTGTGCGTGGCCGAGTAGCGCAGCACGAACAGCGGGTTCAGGCTCTTGATGGCGGCCTTGGCCTGCTTGGTGTTGTCGACGCTCTGGGGCTCGTCGATGATGACGACGGGCTTGCAGGCGCTCACGAGCTCGCGAGGGCTGAAGCCGCCGGTGAGCTTCTCGCTGGGACGGTGGAAGAGGTTGCCCTCCTTCGCGGTGCCATCCTTCTCGAGGCCCTTGTTGAACGCGTCGATGTTGATGACCATGACCTGGATGGAGCTCGACGTGGCGAAGTTACCCACCGGCCCCATGTCCTTCGAGTCGTACACGAAGTAGTCGAGCGGCGTGCGGTCGTAGAGCGTCTCGAAGTGCCTGCGGGTGGTCTGGAGGCTCTTGAGGACGCCCTCGCGGATGGCCACGCTCGGCACGACGATAACGAACTTGGTGATGCCGTAGCGGCGGTTTAGCTCGTAGATGGAGCGGATGTAGACGTAGGTCTTGCCGGTGCCGGTCTCCATCTCGACGGTGAAGTCTCGCAGGCGCCCATCGGTGAGGACGTCGGTTGCCGGGAGGCAGCCCTCCTCCTGCACGGCGTGCAGGTTGTCGAGGAGCTGGCCCGGCGCCACGCGAAGCTCGTTGCCGTGGCCGACCATGAGCTCGCCGATTGCCGTCTGGCCTTTGCGGCCGGAATCGGCGGAGAATACGCTGCCAATAAATTGTTGTCCGCGGAACAGGTCGCAGGTTGCTTCGATGGCCTCCAGCTGGTGCTGCTGGTCGGATGAGAACTTGAACTCGAGCGCCGCCATGCTAGACCGTCCTCAATTCGATCTCACAGCCCATGCGCTCGCCGGCGTGCTTGAAGATCTGCACGGCGTTGAGCTTGAGGGTGTCGTCGAGGACGGAATCGAGGATGAGAACGCGCCTGGGCTCCATGTCGGCGATGGCCTCGAGCGCCTCAATGGTGAGGCCTCGGGACATGCAGCAGACGAGCTCGTCGCAAGCGACGGACCAGATGGGATAGCCCGCGGCTTCAGACTTCTCGACGGGCAGCGTGAGCTCGAGGCCCCATTTGAGCATCATCTCGAAGACGATATCCATATCGGAGCGATCGGGCTTGACCACGTCGAAGAGGAGCTGACCGGGCTCGGGCTTCTCAATGCCGGACTCATCGAGCTCGAACACACGGAAGCCGATGTCGGGAAGCTGCTTGGGTCCCTCGCCAAGCTTGAGTTGACGGTTGGATTCCTCGAGCTCGGTTTTGATTTTGTCGCCTGCGCGGCGAATGCGTCCTTCGCCTATGTCGCAGAGAGTCTCATACCCGTCCTTGTAGGCGTCGCGTTTCGGGTCACAAGGCTCTGGAAGCTGGACAAGGATAAACTGATAGCGATCATCTTTTCCGAGCTCCTGCAGGAACATGGCATGGGCGGTCGATGCTGAGCCTGAGAAAAAATCAAGCACAATATCACCCGTGCTTAAATGCTCATGTACGGTAAGGAAGCAAGCAACCGAAAACAAGAGATAGACCGCCAG
>OLWR01000162.1_pt1 | contig 44915 bp, 29 predicted proteins | sample 1673531 | NCBI WGS metagenome assembly OLWR01 (sample SAMEA103958114, study PRJEB25191) | human gut metagenome | reverse complement strand
CCCTTGCGAAACTCAGCAAGGAAATTTCCGTAAGCGAAACCACTATCATACGCCTTGCCTATTCCCTGGGATTTGAAAGTTTTTCTGAAATGCAGCGTACTGTACAGAATGATATTCTTTCCGTTCCTACGGTTATAAAAGACGATTCACTGCTGGATAGCGGAAATTTTTATCAAAACATCATTGCCAATGAACTCCATTCCATGGAAAGCTGGGCATCTCATCTGAATCAGGAAGATATGGATCAGATTGTTACCCATCTGAGCAATGCCAAAAAACGCCTCATTGTTGGTGCACGCTCTTCCTACAGTGCCGCTCTCTGGATGGGAACTCTGTTGAATCAGCTTCTTGGAAATACCAAGGTGGTTCACGAATTTTACGATTCCAATTTCGAATATCTCACAGAAGCATCCGAGGATACAGTTGTTCTTCTGATCTCTTTTGCCCGCTATACCAAATGGTCTCTGAAATATGCACAGATTGCCAAAAATCATGGTGCAAAGATACTCGCCATCACAGACAGCATTTCATCACCGGCATGGGCGCTGGCAGACCACGCTATCATTATAGAGATCAATCTCAATGAAATGGGATTTAACTCCTTCTCATGCCTCTATTGTCTGTTTGACAGTATTGTTGCAAAAATCCGCAAAACCAGGTGCAAATCCATCAGTACACGACTTCATGACCTGGAAGAACTTTATTCAGACTTTGATCTTTTTTACGAATAATAATTTCAGGGGGGGATTATCATGCAGGAAATTTTAGATATTTTTCTTGAGAAATCAAAGCAACATCATTCCAATATCATCTACGCACAGATATATAAAAATGATCTTCTAAAAGAAGAATTTAGACTTTTTCCGGTCAAAACCCGTTTAAATATATGGTCTATTAGCAAGCCTTTTGTTGCAATGGCCGCAGGTATCGCAGAACGTGAAGGACTGATCACTCTTGATGAATACATTTATCCTTGGTTTGAAAAATATTTCCCTTCCGACCCTTCTGAAAATCTGTACAAGATAAAGATCCGTGATCTTCTTACCATGTCATCCGGTCAGAAAGATCCGCTCTTTTTCTGCGATGGACCAGAACGGTACATAGAAAAGGACTGGGTGAGATATTTCTTTCAGAATGATTCTTTTCCCTATACACCCGGTACTCATTTTGTGTACAGCAATTTTTGTTCCTATATTTTATCTGTTCTTCTGGAAGAGAAATCCGGAACGGGTCTGCTGAATTATCTGCGATATCGTTTCTTTGAACCGGTTGGCATTCCGAATCCGGACTGGACCCTCTGCCCTCAGGGACATTGTATGGCAGCTAACGGACTGTATCTGACGATTGATGAATTGGCTCGTTTTGGACATCTGCTTCTGCATGAGGGTTCCCTGAACGGAAAACAGATCGTCCCAAAAAAATTCGTGATTGATGCCTGTCAGAAACATATCGATTCTTACAATCCACTGACGGAGCATCCGGATTACCAGAGCTATGGTTATGGATATTTCATATATATGGGACCTATGGAAGATACACTGATCCTGTCCGGCAATTACGGCCAATACTGCGTCGTTGACAAAAAACGTCAGATGGTATCCTGTGTCATGTCCCTGGATGGCAATGACCACAAAAAAATCCGTGATGATCTGGTGGATTCTCTTGCAGAATATTACGGTGTGAAAATTTCACATATATAAAAAAATGCCACTCCGCGGCCACATCATATGATATTCGCAATCCGCTCCGCTACTTGCTCATAAAAAAATGCCGCTCCCGCGGCCATATCATATGATATTCGCAATCCGCTAACGCTACTTGCTCATAAAAAAATGCCGCTCCGCGGCATTTTTTTATATCACTAACCAATCCTCAATCATAGCTGTATTATGTAGCAGTACTGCCTCATTTCCCTTCGTTACAAAAATCCTCTGCACAAACACATCCACAACTTCGCCTTCCCGGACGGGTTCTTCGTCAAGGCTTCTTCTGGCGCTGAGTGTGGTGTTTCCTACACGGACTTTCAGTTCCAGGCTGCTTCCGCGGAATGCGACTCGTTCTACGATGCCCTCTGTTGCGGAGCTTTTATATTTCTGCTCCTCGTTCTTCTTTGTCACTTTTACAAACTCCGGACGGACAATGGCTTTTTCGCCTCCCGGAACTTCCTCGAAGTGATTGAACACCTGATAATCATCGATCACAGAAGTCTGCCCGAAAAATCCCGCCGTAAACGCAGTATCCGGATTCTGATAAACCTCCAGTGGAGTTCCCTTCTGCTCGATCCGTCCACGGTTGGTAATAATAATTTCATCCGCCACCTCAATAGCCTCATCCTGGTCATGGGTAACAAAAATACTGGTGATCCCCAGCTTCTCGATCATATCCTTCAGCCAGCTTCGAAGCTCCGTACGGATCTTTGCATCGATCGCCGCAAAAGGCTCATCCAGAAGGAGAAGCTGCGGATTCGGAGCCAGAGCCCGGGCAAAAGCAACTCGCTGTCTCTGACCACCGGACAGCTGACTCGGATATCTTTTCTCCAGGCCCTTCAACCCGATCAGCTCTACCAGTTCCATAACCCTCTGCTTAATATACTTCTTGTCCGCCTTCTGCACCTTCAGGCCAAATGCAATATTATCATACACCGTCATATACCGGAAAAGAGCATAATTCTGGAACACAAATCCAATGCCTCGCTCGCTGGCAGGCACATCATTGACCACTCTTCCGTCGATGATGATTTCACCGCTGTCCGGCTGCTCCAGACCGGCGATCATACGGAGAATCGTAGTTTTTCCGCTTCCGCTGGGCCCCAGAAGACCGATCAGCTTCCCCTTTTCGATACCAAAGCTTACGTTATCAGATGCCTTGTAATCCCCATATGTTTTATTGATATTTTTTAACTCAACGTACATCGCCTTTTTCCCCCTTTCCTTTATGCTCCAGAACATTTCTTGCGATCAAAAGGATCACCGCCAGGATCACCAGGATCGAAGAAACCGCAAATGCCGGAACATACTGGAATTCGTTATAAAGAATTTCCACATGAAGCGGAAGTGTATTTGTTTTTCCACGGAGATGTCCGGACAGTACGGACACAGCTCCAAACTCTCCCATGGCTCTGGCTGTACACAGCACAACACCATAGAGAAATGCCCACTTGATATGCGGAAATGTCACCTTGGTAAAAATCGTCCAGCCTTTTGCTCCCATCAATGCTGCCGCCTCTTCCTCATCGGACCCTATGGATTCCAGAACCGGTATGATCTCTCTGGACACAAATGGAAATGTGACAAAGATCGTTGCCAGGACAATTCCAGGAACTGCAAACACGATCTGTATCCCTGCACTTTCAAGAACAGAATAAAGAGGACTCTGCTTTCCAAAAACCAGGATATAGATAAGACCTGCGATAACCGGTGATACTGTAACCGGAACATCGATCAAAGTGGTAAGAAGCTTTTTTCCCCGAAAATGAAATCTGGTCATTGCCCATGCCGCACACAGACCAAAGATCGTGTTGCATACAACAGCCGCAGCCGTCGCCCCAATGGTCAGCTTCAGCGCTTTCAGCGTGTACTCATCTGTCACCGCCTGCACGTAGCACTGCCAGCCCTTGCTCAGCGCCTGGGTTACAACAACCACCAGAGGCAGTACCAGCATCACAAAAAGAAAGATCACGGAAATCCCGATAAGGATCCATTTCACCGGCCCGGAAGCCTGCTTCTTTTTTTCATCCATTATGCATCCCTCCCTCTGATACGTTTCGTATTTCTTGCCTGCACCAGATTCACACCAAACAGGATCAGGAATGATACTGCCAGTGTAACCAGTGCGATAGCTGTTGCGCTTTCATAGTCAAACTCCTGAAGCTTTGACATGATGATCAGCGGCGTGATCTCTGTATAATAAGGCTTGTTTCCTGCGATAAAAACAACGCTTCCGTATTCTCCCAGGCAACGTCCGAAGGCAAGTCCCGCCCCGGAAAGCATTGCCGGCAGAAGCTCAGGAAGAATAACTCTGCGAAAAACGGTGAATGGCTTTGCACCCATGACACGAGCCGCCTCCTCATAAGAACCGTCCAGCTTCTCCAGAACCGGCTGAATGGCCCTGACTACAAAAGGGATTCCCACAAAGATCAATGCCACCGTGATACCGATCTTGGTATATGCGATCTTAATACCGAAATTTGCAAAAAAGCTTCCCACCAGACCTTTATCGGATGTCAGGGATGTCAGTGAGATACCGGCAACTGCAGTCGGCAGTGCGAAAGGCAGCTCGATCATTCCATCCATGATCCTTTTTCCCGGAAAATCATATCTTACCAGCACCCACGCAAGGACCAGTCCCATAATAGCATTGATCACTGTGGCCGCAAATGCGGTAATAAAGCTTACATAGAATCCGGACAAAACCCTCGGCCGTGTGATCACCTCAATAAATTCCCGAAAACCCAGCCGCGCCGAGTATACTGTCAGAGACGCAAGAGGGATCAGAACTACGATACTCAGCATCGCCAAAGTCACTCCCATTGTCAGTCCAAAGCCTGGTATCACACGTTTACTCTGTTGTTTCTTCATTTCTGTCTCCCCGCTTTTCTATTCTAAGTTTCTGGTCTGTTACAAATTCCCGGTCTGTTGCAAATCTCTGACTCTTCTACAACTCTCTGGTCTGTTACAAAATCTCAGGCTCTTCTACTCTTCATAGATCTCATCAAACACTCCGCCGTCTGCGAAATGCTTTTTCTGAACTGCATCCCAGCCGCCGAAATCTTTGATTGTTGTCAGCTTCACCTTCAGATCAAAAGTATCTGCATGCTTTTTCAGGATCGTCTGATCAACCGGCCTATAGTAATTCTCCGCGATCAGCTCCTGAGCTTCATCGGAATACAGATATTTCAGATATGCTTTCGCAGCTTCTGCATTATCATGCTTTTTCACATTTTCATCTACAACAGCAACGGATGGCTGTGCCAGGATACTGATGCCCGGCGTTACGATCTCGTAATCATCCGGATTATCCCTTACAGAAAGAAACGCTTCATTTTCCCAGGCGATCAGCACATCACCCTGCCCGTTTTCCACGAAAGAGGTTGTGGCACCTCTTGCTCCGGAATCCAGAACCAGGACATTTTTGTAAAGCTTCTTGATAAAGGCTTTCATCTCTGTCTCGTTGCCGTTATATTTCTCATTGGCATAAGCCCAGGCTGCCATATAATTCCAGCGGGCACCACCGGAGGTTTTCGGATTGGGAGTGATCACCCCCACACCATCCTTTGTCAGATCATCCCAATCTTGGATATTCTTTGGATTTCCCTTCCGAACAAGAAATACAATGGTGGAAGTATAAGGAGCACTGTCATCCGGATATTCATCGATCCAGCCCTTGTCGATCAGACCGGCATTCCGGATCGCATCAATATCATATTCCAGAGCAAGTGTCGCCACATCTGCAGGAAGTCCGTTGGAAATCTCAAGGGCTTGCTTTCCGGAACCGCCATGAGACTGGATCACATCCACACTCTGACCTGTTTCCTCTTTCCAATATTTTGAAAAAATCTTATTATATGCTTCATAAAATTCTCTGGTCGGATCATAGGACACATTGATGATCTCCACATGATTTTTATCCTTTGTATTGTTTCCCGATACTGCAAAAGTTCCTGCCAGTACCACTGCTACCACTGTGATACAGACACCTGCGATGCGTTTTCTTTTCATGATCTGTGTACTCCTTTACAACCACATTTTATTTAGAAATCTTTTTCCCAACAATGTAACTGCTTCATTTCGCTGTCAAATCATACCTGTTCTTTCCGTTTACTGTGGTTCTGTAATTTTTTTGTTTGAATTGAATACATTAAACCATATTATTCCCATTAATTAAATAGGAATATCTGAAAACGTTTTCACGAAATACTCTGGTCATAGTGCAACCGCATCCTGTCTGTCACTATATCTGCGTATCCGCAACACTCAGATACAATAATCGCTCCACATACTGTCCTCCACACTGCTGCAGCTGTTCCGTATCATCAGTCTGCCTTCCAGCTCCATTCGCACAATACCGGAATGTCCGCCTTTCAGTCGGTCCAGCAGCAGGTATAATGCAAATTTTCCCATATCCTCCTTGGGCAGGCTCACCGTTGTCAGCATCGGTCTGGTAAACTGTGCCTCCTGTATATCATCGCTGGATATGATCGAAGGCATATAATACCGGTTCCGAAATTTATTCAGGCACTTCAGCATTCCGATCGCCGAAATATCATTAGCACAATAGATTCCGGTTGGCATGTCGTCCGACTGAAAGAACTTTTCCATGGCCTCGTAGCCCTCGGCTTCAGTCTGCTTTGTTTCGATAACATACTCCGGTATCACATCCAGATCATGCTTCTTCAGTGTTTCCAGATACCCGTTATACCGGTCCTCGCTGTGACACTGGCCAATATAACCGATATTTTTGTGCCCCAGGGAGATCAGATATTCCACTGCCGCTGCTGCGATCTTTTCCCCATCACAAAGGACCTCATCCACTTCATAATTGGTAGAATTCCGGTTCACCGATACCACACTCTTATACTTCTTATTCAGCTTCTTCAAAGCCTCTTTATTACATCTGCCGATGATGATCAGTCCGTCCCTTTTCCCTTCCACCTCGTCATACATTCCGTCGATCAGCCGGTCCAGATTCTCCCTTCGGCACTTCCGGTCATCGGAAAACACAGACATATACCATACTTTGGAAAGAATGCAGTTTTTATCATGGATCTCACTTTCGATCACCCGAAGGAGCTCCGCAAAAAACGGATCCGTTGTGGAAGAATCGGTTCTTGTCATCAGGATATTGATGTACCAGGTTTTCTCCTGCTTTGCGGAAACACCTTTTTTCAGATTCCGGGCCGCCTCGTTGGGCACATAATTCATCTCGATAGCTGTTTTCCATATCTTGTCCCTGAGTCCGGAAACAGAACATTTATAATTGGGATTATTCAAAACTCTGGAAACCGTCGCCGGTGAAACCCCTGCCTTTTCTGCGATCTTCTTGATGGACATATACCCGTCCCCTCCTTCTGAAAAAAGTCTGCCCGCTGCCAGTCCTGTAAGCTGCTCAACGTCATCTATGTAACTCAGCAGCATCAGTGTAACAGAACTTTTTATCATTCCTTATTTCATAGTAATTAAATATGTTTTATATGATAATAAGAGTTTTGAAAAAAGTCAATCTTATTTTGTGAAAACGTGTTCTTTTTTTGCCTGCAATATATAAAAACAGACTGAGAACCTGATATATATTCTTATCAAGCTCCAGTCTGTTTTGCGTACTCAAACATATAAGATATAACTATGAGTAAATAACAAATGCTGATTACTAATATCCTTTGAATTATTTAACCGTTACCTTACAGGTCAGTTTTTTGGAACCACTCTGAACGGTAATGGTTGCAGTTCCTTTTTTGATGCCTTTTACAACACCTTTGGATGTGACCGTTCCCCCATTTTCCAATTCATATTTATACCAAAATTATAAATTTCCCATCACATTTAATCAAACTTTGTTTAGAATATTTTCGTCATATTTTGTCTGTTTACAGACATTTTTTAACATTTTTTCTACTATAAAAACCTGGCAGCTGCACATGTGAAAACTTTTGCACCTGCTTTATTACCAAAATGCCAAGAATACGACGCACAGTTATTCAAAATAAATATCTGTACTTTCTTCTCCTGTTCATAATAATCTCAAATACTCTTTCTTTATATTCCTGCGGATAATAACTTTCCATATCCAATATTTCTTTTACGTCTTTTTTAGTAAATTCCAGACTTATCTGCTGACCATACAATTCTTCCGCAATCTCGATCTGCTCATCAAAATCTTCACACAGAGTTTTCGATCGTGCCTCCTCCATCAGATTATTTATGTTTTCTTCCATCGGATAATCCATCTGTATATCTGATAGCAGTCCTGCACCGTTATCAAATATTGGACATAAATGATATTTTTCTTCTGCATCCATTAAAACTCCAATATTATGCATATGCCGATCTTCATTCATAAAAAATGTATCAATTGCCAGGATCTTACTCATATACTTTCCAAAATCGCTAATTCCCGTAATGCGTTCCGTCTGATCTACTATAAATTCCAGTCTTTCCGAATGTTCTGGAATCGTGAATAATTTTTTATAAAGACTTTCATTATAAAATCCATAAAAAAGTCTTTCTAATGTAATAAGCTGCCATCCCTCAGGCAAAAAATTTTCACTTTTACATCCCAGATATTTTCTTCTCTTATAACTAATCTCTTCTGTTTTATATAAAACATACTCTTCCTGTTTCAGTGAAGATTTTTCCAACAAACGTGAAACAACATATTCCACCAATCCCTCATATCCCATATAATCAGCTTTATACCATACATTATTCCTGCACCATTTCAATTGGTTTCCTTTTGACGATTGTCTGTCATTTGTTTTGATATCCTGTTCAAAAAGCTGTACCATCTTTACCTCTCAATCCTGATCCAGAAATCATCCTCTGCCATTCTTCCTTCGGTCTTTTCTATGATCATAAACGGATCATAGAATGGCAGATTCAAATCTTCTAATACCAATTTTATTTTGTCTCGTTGTCTCGGGAAACAACGAGATTCCAGAAATTCCTCGTATTCTTCAAAGGTTGGTTTTTCATTTCGGCCAAATGCTTTTTTAATAAAATTGTTTGTATAATTATATATTTTTACTTTTCTGCTTCTCTCATCCACATCAATAATCGTACATATTTCTCTCTTAAACATGTACCATAAACGTATCGGATATTCTTTTTCCGGCACGCGGAGGTTTTCCTCAATCTGAGGATACTCATTTAAAATATGAACTAATGTCGTAATCGGTCCTGTAATATCCCTATTTTCACTTTCCCATCTTTCTATTGTTTTCTGAGATACATTTACTAACTTTGCAAAATCTTTTTGTGTAAGCTTCAATTTCTTCCTTAAAATTCGTATATCTTCTGCCCGTATCGAATGTTTCACAGCATATCCTGTCATTTTAGATTCCCCCTTTTTTATTAATATACCCTTATTTTAAGGGTATAACAAGCTATTTTATTCCTTATTTTAAGGGTTTTCTATATTTATAAAAAACCCGGCAGCTGCACATGTGAAAACTCTCCATGTTTCATCTGCCGGGCTTCTGTTTTTATTTTCTTTTGTATTCTTTCACTGTTATGGCGATTTTACGTACGCCTGCTTCATCGTTACTTCACCGTTATCTTACAGTTCAGTTTTTTCGCTCCGCTCTGCACGGTGATCACGGCCGTCCCTTTTCGGATTCCCTTTACAACACCTTTGGAATTTACCGTAGCGATCCTGCGATCCGAGGAACGGAAAAGAATCTTTTCGTCGCTGTAATACGGCACGGTCACTGCCTGGATCGTATATGTTTTTCCACGAAGTATGGTTTTTGTTTTGGGCACGCCGGTCATCTTTGCGGTCCTTACTGCGGCAGTATTGTTCAAAAAACGGAACCCTTTTTTCTTTGCGTAAGTCTGAGCAGTAGAACCCTTTTTTCCGGCAATGACAAAAGTTTTATTTTTTCCACTATTGAAATTATAGCCGATCGCTTCTTTTTCTATCACTGTTTTACTGTTGAGGATCGTAATCTTTTTCATTGCCAGGCAATCATAAAAAGCATGGCTTCTGATCTTTTTCACACTGGCAGGTACTGTAATATTCCCCAGTTTTCGACAATTACTGAATACACCGTTCCCGATCTCTGTAAGCTTCTTCGGCAACGACACCTTTCTGAGATCTGGACAAAAAGAAAACGCACCTTCACCAATAACCGTAACACTGTCCGGAAAGCTTACTCCTGTCAAACCGCAATGCCGAAAGGCCGCTCTTTCTATCCTGGAAACGCCCTGTCCAAGCGTAACCTTTTTCAGCTTCATATCCGCCTCAAATAACGATTCCGGTAATATTTTCACACTTCCCGGAATGCTGACAGATTCCAGATTGTTACAGTAACTGAAAGCATATTCATCAATTTTTGTCACAGTTTTCGGTACATCCAGGCTCATAAGCTTACTCTGGTAAAAAGCATATGCACCAATGCTTTTCAGTCCATCAGGAAGCTTGATCCTGGTGATCGCAGTATCTCCAAATGCTCTTACTCCAATACTCCGCAGAGTTCCCGGCAACGAAATCCTCTTCATATTTCTGCAGTCTGAAAAGGTTCTGTCACCGATTCCCGTGATCCCAGATGCAACGGTTACCGTTTTTATCGTTGCTGATCTGTATGAAAAATCATCGGTAACCTTAACCTCCCCTTTTCCCTGTATCTGCAGGTTTCCATTGGAGTACAACCGGTAAACAGCTTTGCTTCCACAGGAGCCCTTCGCAACAAGCTTTGCAGTGCTCTGCACACCTGCTGCCGATGCTTCCTGTGCATGTACAGCCACAGAAGATACACAGGACCCTGTCAGGATCATTGCCGTTGATAACAGTATTGCGATTTTTTTCCCAAACATAAAAGCTCCCTCCCTGAGAATCGATCGGATATCCACGATCTTCTTCCATGCAGCAACAAAAGGACCGGCATACATCCGGTCCTCCTATTCATTATTTAGAATCTGTTGGTTAATCCAACCACATACATATCTTCTTTATATTCCGGAATCTTCACAAGAAGTCCCTCTGCAGTATCTTCAGTTTCTACCTTCACTGCCGGATCAAATGGTCTCAGCGCTCCGTGATAGCCCTTGATCAGGAATTCATTGGCACCTTCCTTCAGATGATCTGCAAACACATTCAGATTTCCGTCTTTCTGTGTATAATGGAGCTCGATTCCACTCTCAAGCAGCTCAGATTCACGGTCACTGCAGCGTGTTCCGTAAATACCGTCATGGTTTACCTTCAGCCATGCACCCAGGATCTTCAGTCTTCTTACCTGCTCCTCCGGGATAGTTCCATCTGCCTTTGGGCCGATGTTCAGGAGAAGATTTCCGTTATTTGCCACTGTTCCGACAAGAAGTGAGATCAGATCCGGAACAGAGATCAGCTTGTCATCGCCTTCGTTGGCATTATAACCGAAGGATAAGCCCATTCCACGGCACATCTCCCATTTCTCATTTCTGTTTACAGAACCGGATTTATATTCCTTAGTAAGGAAATCGTGATAACGTCCGTTGAAACGGTCATTTACCACACCCTCCGGAACCTTATTGTAATAATGTGCAAAGAAATACGGCATCATCTCTTCACTCTGTGTCGGCCATCCGATATCATTCCAGAACACACTCGGTGCATAATCATCTACAAGCTCTTTCATCTGATTATAGGAATAATCTGCATATGCAAATGTCGGGCTGGCTGTTCCAAACAGATCATCATCCTCAAAAATAGGATCGTTTGCATACTGCCAGTCGATCAGTCCGGAATAATACAGGCCCATGCGGATTCCTGCGTCACGGACAGCTTCTGTCAGCTCACCGGTGATATTTCTCTTCGGTCCCATTTCTACGGAATTGAAATGTGTATATTTACTTGGGAACAGGCAGAATCCGTCATGATGCTTGGTTGTCAGAACAACATACTCCGCACCTGCTTCTTTGAAGATCTCTGCCCACTGCTTCGGATCCCAGTTTTCAGCTTTCCACATAGGAATAAAATCTTCGTATTTGAAATCTTTTCCGTATTTTTCTATATGATGCTTATATGTAGGACCTTTTCCAATGTTCAGAGAATTGTAATACCATTCTGCATACGGATTATCCGCAAACCATTCCTTGGAATCAACCTCTCCCAGCTCCCATGTATGCGGTGCAAATGCCGGCACGGAATAAATTCCCCAATGGATAAAAATTCCAAATTTACAATCCTCATACCATTTTGGAACTGTGTGTGCATTTACAGAGTTCCAGTTTCCTGTGAATCTTACATCTCCCATAATTAAAATACCTTATCCTTTCTGTCCTTTCAAAAAGACATTATAATTTACTTGCTTCCCCCAACAGCTATTCTACTGTGATCTTCAATACCACCGGCATATCTCCCGCCTCAATAACCCCTCTTCCGCAGGAAATATCCAGTTCTTTATTTCTCGCAAATGCCGGATGCAGATCTGTTCCGAGGATCTCAATATCCCGGATCGTGGATTTCAAAAGCTTCATATCATTGCCAAGAGCTTTGATATGGATCTCTCCATCCTCCGGCCAGTGCAGAACAGTCGCATAAATATGATTGCTCTTACTTGTAAAACGGATATCCTCAGAAGTAAAGTGCTTATCATAGGTATCCGTGAAATGTCCCTCCGGAACCACCGTCGGTCCCTCTCCGAATGTCTTCCAGTATCTGGTTCCGTATATCGCCTCTCCGTTTACCTTCAGCCATTTTCCCATTTCTCTCAGGATATGTGCATCCTCTTCCGGAATTGTTCCATCCGGCTTCGGTCCGATATTAAGAAGAAGTGCACCATTTTTGCTGACTACATCGATCAGATCCAGCACTACATCGGAAGGCTTCTTATAATCATTTCCAATGGTATAGCCCCAGGAGTTCTTAGCTACAGACGTATCATTCTGCCACAGATCCGGCGTGATATGGTCTAACTGACCTCTTTCCAGATCATTGACTGCGCTGCCGTAAACATATGCGTCAAATTTGGCATCAATGGCTGTTTCTTTTCCCCACTGTGCAGAACGGTTATAATAATATGCTGCAAATTTACGAAGATACGGTTTCCATGCATACTGCTGGATCCACCAGTCAAAATACACGATGGATGGCTGATATTTATCCACGATCTCGCAGGTGCGGACAAGCCAGTCCTGCATATGCTCCTCTGTCGGAGGATTGTCATAAATATCACTCATATCTCTGGTGATTCCTGCTGCCGGCCCATAAAGATCCGCATATTCCGGATCATTGACATCAGCCTCCGGGATCTGACGACCTCCATTAAAGAACCAGTAATGCTCTGCTCTGTGAGAAGAAGCACCGAGAACCATTCCCTCTTTCTCAACCTCTGTCTTCAGCTCTCCGAGAATATCTCTTTTCGGTCCCATCTCAGCAGCGTTCCAGCGACAAAGGTCACTGGCATACATCTGAAATCCATCGTGATGCTCCGCTACCGGAACTACGAATTTCGCCCCCGCCTCTTTAAATAAGGCCGCCCATTCCTTCGGATCAAACTTCTCAGCCTTAAACTGAGGAATAAAATCCTTGTAACCGAATTTATCCAGAGTTCCGTATTTCTCTGTATGATGCAGGTTCTCCTTAGAGCCTTTCACATACATATTTCTGGGATACCATTCATTTCCGAAAGCCGGAACACTGTAAACACCCCAGTGGATAAAAATTCCGAATTTATCTCTTGCATACCACTTCGGCGTAGGATGCTCACAGAGAGAATCCCAGGTATCCGTGTATGGTCCCTGTGCGATCACCTCATCGATCAGAGAAAGGTATTCTTCTTTTTTCATCTGTTCGTCCTCTTTACATCTTTTATTTATATTGTATGGATGCCTCTATGTTATCATCAAACCTTTTGGTTGTATATGCCCAACAATTCACAAATAAAACGTTTCGTTTTTATATAAAACATACAACAAAAAAAAGACCTTGATGATGTTTTTATTCCAACTTCATCAAAGTCTTTTCTTTTTTACATAATATTCTCTTCGATCACCTTTTCGATCCGTCTCTTCACTTCTTCTGCGAGCTCTGTGGTATGCATATCTTTGTATTCCTCATAATACATCGGAGGAAGGATATGCACCTGTACGGTGATCCTCTCTGTAGAACCGGTATCAAAAGCCTTAAAGGAATCGATCAGTGCAACCGGAACGATCGGGCATTTCGTCTTGGTGGCAGTCTTGAAGCTGCCGCCCTTGAACGGCCCCGGATGATTTCCGTTTTTACTTCTGGTTCCCTCCGGAAAGATCAGATAATTACGACCAGCCTTCACTTCCCGTATTACATTGACAATGACCTGCATGGACTGCTTCAGGTCTTCCCTGTCAATGATAAAGGCCTTCATACAGGCAAAAACCTGCTTCAGAAAAGGAATCTCTCCAACTTCCTTCTTGGCAACTACCGAAAAAGGAACCGGGCATGCCCGGATGATCGCCAGCACATCAAACAGTCCCTGGTGATTCGGAAAAAACATAAATCCCTTTTCTTTTGGGATATTTTCAGCTCCATGCACATCAATATGGATATTTCCGCCTTCGATGGCATGCTCATCTACCAGTCTCAGGAATGCGTATTTCTTCTCTTCCGGATAATCATCTGTATGCGCTGCATACCAGCAAAGCTTGATCCACCAGTAAGGAACAAAGACTATATTTCTGAGCACCATCAGCAAAATCCGCTTCATTCTTACATCCTCCCGCCTCTGCTTTATCCGTTCAGTTTCCCTGCGATCTTATCCTCGTATCCCGGATTCTTTTTCAGAAAAACCTCATAAGCCTTTGTATAATCTGTATAGGTTTTCGTAGTCATAAATTTCTGATAATCCTTGGCAGCCTGCTGGCTGATCTTATCTGAAATCTCAGAAGGCGCATACAGATAATACTTTTTGTCCTGGACCTTTACAAGATAGGTACTGATACATGGATATTCCTGCTCGTTCTCCAGAACAAGATTATAGCGGATATAAACATAAGAATAATTTTTGTTTTCAGAAATGGAGCCACAGCTGTCGATATTTACATCCTTTACTCCATGGGCCTGAAAATATTTTATCGTGGAGGAAATCTCTGTTTTCGCCTCATCCGATAACTTATCCGCACTGTAACAGCTCTGCATCTTTTTATTCTTGCCTGCTGCTGCCGCTTTGATGTAGCCTTCCACAACCCCCTCCGGAGTTCTGTGGCTGATCTTTCCGCAGCCCCTGGCCGCCAGAACGATCACCAGCAGGATCAGAATGATCCCCGCCAGTGTCGCAATGTGGACAAAATTCAGTTTTTTATTAGAGTATTTCAGCTTCTTTACTGATTTTTTTCTGCGTTTTTTCTTTGTCGTCGTCATGACTTATCCTCGACCTTATTCCTCTTCACTGCCTGTGACAGTTTCCTCTGCAGAGCCTTCTTCGTTATCGCCGGTTTTTCCGTCAGCTTTTTCGGTAGTTGTATCTGCTTCCGGATCTTTATCTCTTACCTTGGCGATACTTGCAACGGTTACACCTTCTGTAAGATTGATCATCTTCACACCGGAGGTGATCCTTCCAAGAACAGAGATATCCGCACACTGCAGACGGATAATGATACCCTCTGTAGTGATCATCATGATCTCGTTCTCTTCGTTGACAGCCTTGGCGCCGACAACATTTCCGGTCTTCTCGGTGATCTTGTAGCACTTCACACCCTTACCGCCACGGTTCTGGACAACGAACTCACTCATAGCTGTACGTTTACCCATTCCGTTCTCGGAAACTACAAGCAGATAATCTCCCTGAGTATTCAGCTGCATGGCAACAACTTCATCACCGTCAGTAAGATTCATACCTCTTACTCCCATGGACGCACGGCCTGTGCTACGGACATCTGTTTCCTTAAAGCGGATACACTGTCCGTCCCTGGTCACAAGAATAATATCTTTGTTATTATCAGTAGCCTTAACCTCGATCAGCTCGTCATCATCACGGAGAACGATTGCTGTAAGACCTGTCTTACGGACATTCTCGTAATCCTTGATCGGAGTTTTCTTCACAAGGCCTTTCTTGGTGGCCATCATCAGATAATGACCCTCTTCATATTTACGAAGCGGGATCACAGCTGTGATCTTTTCTCCCGGTGCAAGCTGCAGAAGATTGATGATCGCAGTTCCTCTGGCTGTACGACCGGCCTCCGGGATCTCATATACCTTCAGTCTGTATACACGTCCTGTATTAGTAAAGAACATGAGATAATGGTGCGTTGTCGTCATCAGAAGCTCTTCGATATAGTCATCCTCAATCGTCTGCATACCCTTGATTCCTCTGCCGCCACGGTTCTGGCTGCGGAAGTTGTCAACGGTCATACGCTTGATATAACCAAGCTTTGTCATTGCGATCACTGTATTTTCTCTCGGGATCAGATCCTCTGTAGAGATATCATATACATCGTATCCGATGGAAGTCTTTCTGTCATCGCCGTATTTCTCTGCAATGGCAAGGATCTCCTCACGGATCACCCGGAGAAGGAGCTTGCGGTCAGCAAGGATTGCCTGGAACTTGCGGATCTTCTCCATAAGCTCTGCATACTCAGCCTCCAGCTTCTCTCTTTCCAGACCTGTCAATGCACGGAGACGCATATCCACGATCGCCTGTGCCTGCACATCTGTCAGCTCAAAACGTTCGATCAGCTCCTGCTTGGCGATCTGTACGTTGCGGGAACCACGGATGATGCGGATCACTTCGTCAATATTATCAAGTGCCTTCAGAAGACCCTCCAAAATATGGGCTCTCTCCTGTGCCTTATTAAGATCATACTGTGTTCTTCTGCGAACTACATTCTCCTGATGCTCCAGATAGTACTCCAGCATCTCTTTCAGATTCAGAACCTTCGGTTCCATACTTCCATGATTTGGAACAAGAGAAAGCATGATCACACCAAAAGTATCCTGCAGCTGTGTATGCTTGTAGAGCAGATTCAGGATCACGTTGGCATTGGCATCCTTACGAAGATCAATACAGATTCGCATACCCTCACGGCTGGAATGGTCGTTCAGGTCTGTGATCCCGTCGATCTTTTTGTCACGGACAAGCTCTGCGATCTTCTCGATCAGACGTGCCTTGTTTACAAGGTACGGGAGCTCGGTAACCACGATACGGGATTTACCGTTTGGCAAAGTCTCGATATTCGTCACCGCACGGACACGGATCTTGCCACGTCCGGTACGGTAAGCTTCCTCGATTCCTCTCGTTCCGAGGATGGTCGCTCCTGTAGGGAAGTCCGGTCCCTTTACGATCTCAAGAAGCTCCTCCATAGCTGTTTCTCTGTCTTCTTCTACAATGTTGTCAATGATCTTAACAACTGCATTGATAGTTTCACGAAGGTTATGCGGCGGAATATTGGTTGCCATACCTACCGCAATACCTGTAGTACCGTTTACCAAAAGGTTCGGAAAACGTGCCGGAAGCACAACCGGCTCACGCTCTGTTTCATCAAAGTTCGGCTGAAAATCAACCGTATCCTTGTTGATGTCAGCAAGCATCTCCATGGATATCTTGCTGAGACGTGCCTCTGTATATCGCATGGCAGCCGCACCGTCACCATCCACGGAACCAAAGTTTCCATGTCCGTCAACCAGCGGATATCTTGTGGACCATTCCTGAGCCATATTGACCAGCGCACCATAGATGGAGCTGTCACCGTGCGGATGATATTTACCCATGGTATCACCGACAATACGCGCACATTTTCTGTGTGGCTTGTCAGGACCATTATTCAGCTCGATCATAGAGTACAGAACTCGACGCTGTACCGGCTTCAGACCGTCTCTTACATCAGGCAAAGCTCGTGAGGCGATAACACTCATGGCATAGTCGATGTAAGATTCCTTCATCGTTTTTTCCAGATCCACTTCGTGGACTTTGTCAAAAATATTATCTTCCATTCTTCTTTATTCTCCTAGATATCAAGATTCTTAACGAATCTTGCATTTTCTTCGATAAATTCACGTCTTGGCTCTACCTTGTCTCCCATAAGAGTGGTAAATGTCAGATCGATCTCAGATGTGGCAGCTTCGTCCATGGTCACACGGAGAAGGATTCTCTTCTCAGGGTCCATAGTAGTCTCCCAGAGCTGCTCGGCATCCATCTCACCCAGACCTTTATAACGCTGGATCTTATTGTTTCCGTCACGTCCGATCTCGGTAAGGATATTATTCAGCTCATCATCGTCATATGCATACCATACCTTTTTGTTCTTCTCCACTTTATAGAGAGGAGGCTGCGCCAGGTATACATATCCCTGCTTGATCAGCTCCGGCATGAAACGATACAGGAAGGTCAGAAGCAGTGTTGCGATATGCGCACCGTCAACATCGGCATCGGTCATAATAATGATCTTGTGATAACGAAGCTTGGAAATATCAAAATCCTCATGGATTCCGGTTCCGAAGGCAGTGATCATTGCCTTGATCTCTTTGTTTCCGTAAATCTTATCCAGACGTGCCTTCTCAACATTCAGGATCTTACCACGCAGTGGAAGGATTGCCTGTGTGGCACGGTTTCTCGCTGTCTTGGCAGAACCGCCCGCGGAATCTCCCTCTACGATATAGATCTCACAGTTCTCCGGATTCTTGTCAGAACAGTCTGCAAGCTTTCCAGGAAGTGACATACTGTCCAGTGCGGATTTTCTTCTTGTAAGGTCACGTGCCTTTCTGGCTGCCTCTCTGGCTCTCTGTGCAAGAACAGATTTCTCAACGGTAGCCTTGGCAACTGCAGGATTCTGCTCCAGGAAAATCTCCAGCTGTTTACTTACAACACTGTCTACCGCACCTCTTGCCTCACTGTTTCCAAGCTTCTGCTTGGTCTGACCCTCAAACTGCGGATTCTCGATCTTAACACTGACGATTGCAGTCAGGCCCTCACGGATATCATCACCGCTTAAGTTCGGCTCACTGTCCTTGAGAAGCTTGTTCTTACGTGCATAATCATTAAATGTATTGGTGATCGCATTACGGAAACCGGTAATGTGTGTACCGCCCTCCGGTGTATTGATATTGTTTACAAAGCCATAGGTGTTCTCTGTATAGGAATCATTATGCTGCAGCGCAACCTCTACAGACACGCCGTCCTTCTCACCCTCACAGTAAATGATCTCCGGGTAAAGAGCCTCCTTGCTTCTGTTCAGGTAGCTTACAAACTCACGGATACCACCCTCATAGTGGAATACCTTCTCGCGCTCCTGTCCCTCTCTCTTATCCTCCAGAACGATACGAAGACCCTTAGTCAGGAAAGCCATCTCACGAAGTCTCTGTTTCAGGATATCATAATCATAAACAGTCTCCTCAAAGATCTCCTTGTCCGGAAGGAAATAAACCTTCGTTCCTGAAAGCCCCGGATCACAGTCACCTACCACCTTCAGCGGGTACATAGTTTTGCCACGCTCATATCTCTGTTTGTATTCCTTACCCTCTCGGTAGATGGTAACCTCCAGCCATTCGGAAAGTGCATTTACAACAGATGCACCAACACCGTGAAGACCACCGGAAACCTTATATCCTCCACCGCCGAATTTACCGCCTGCGTGAAGAATGGTAAATACAACCTCAACTGCCGGAATACCAGCCTTATGATTGATGCCAACCGGAATACCACGACCATTATCTGTAACTGTAATGGAATTATCCGGATTGATATCTACATGGATCTCCGTACAAAAACCAGCCAGTGCTTCATCGACTGCGTTATCCACGATCTCATATACGAGATGATGAAGTCCACGGCTGGAGGTACTTCCGATATACATTCCAGGCCTCTTACGTACGGCTTCCAGTCCTTCCAGGATCTGGATCTGATCCGCGCCGTATTCTGTATTCTCTACGCCCATGTCATTCCTCCTGTTCTTGTCGTCCGGACGTGTTTGAAAATTCATTTCTGCAGAACCATAGCAGCTTCAGAAATCATTACATCAAATCCTGAGCAAGATAAACTGATCTGTTAATTTCAGGAAATACTGTATTTTCATTTTGCAGAAAGCAATTCTCAAACCCGCTCCGGAAGTGTCATTTATACCTGTAAAATAAATATTTTTTACATACGAATACAGAGTTTATTATAGCACAAAAAAGCCTGTATTTCCACGCAAAATCATAGGAAATACAGGCAAAAAAGTATCTTATTAAATGCAATCCCAAAACATAGCACAATATGCTCTTAAAACATATGGAATATTCAGCTACTCCGGCAAAAGCCCAAATTCCTTTAACAATTTCTTCTGGTATTCCGGATCTGATGCCGATCTTATAATATCAGACGTCCTCCCCAGCTCAGCAAGGCAGAGGATCAAACTGTTAATACTATGTTCTCCCCGCTGCATTCCCTGCTGCATTCCCTGCTGCATTCCCTGTTGCATTCCCCGCTGCATTCCATCCTTTATTCCATCCTGCATTCCAATTCCATACCCTTCATCATAGCCAGCCTGTAAACTTTTTCTTATCTTTTCCTCGATCTGATCCTGTATGATCCGATTTAATGCTTCACACATACAATCCGCCTCCCTGAATTTTTCTTCATTAGCCCTTACGATCATCTGCATAACTGATTCGTACAAAGGATTTTTCTGCTTTTCTCTGTATTCATTGAGAAGTCGTTTCATATCTTCCTTATCTTTTATTCTATCAGTCAGACTTCTCAGCCACAGATTTTTCTTCTTTGACAACTGCTCTGTTACAATGACCTGGATTGGGATCTTAGATCCTGTTACGTAATAAATTCCTTCTTCCATCTTTTTTACCCGGCATTTCCAAAACTCCCTCAAATGACGGAGCATCTTCCGGGGATATGCCCTACTTACCAAAGAGATTGTAATCTCCTCAATTGGGATTTCATCCTCAGTTACCGTATCTGCTTTATAAAAAAATGCATATCCACACACCTTATAAAAATCATTGATGCTTATATAATCCGTCGGACTCTTATACTCAATGATATTATATTTTCGGAAGATCCTTCCTATGTTTTTATTAATTGGGATATCTGATTTCTTTTTGATCACAAGCGCATCGATCTCCATTGGTTTCGTCCCAAGCTGATGCTCATTCTCAAAAATCAGATTCTCCCTTTCTGCCTCCAGTTCTATCTGGATATCAGCAAAAAATGCAGGATGCCACTGCCGCAGGTTAGAGCTGTTTGTTCTGTTATTGTTTACGATCATACACGACTCCTCTGTTTTGATCTCAAGGAGTCTCATCTGAAAACTCCTGCTGAAAAATGGAAAAAAGCATGAATTTTCTGAGATGACAGGCAATCTGCCTGATATATGAAATGTAATAGAAAAATAAGATTATTTTTAGAAAATATGCTTTTACAGCATTTCCATAGAATCCCGGAACTGCTTTTTATTTTTGATAAGATCAGCTTACCACAATATGGTCTATACTGCAAGCAAATCATTTCGACAAAATCCGCACAGTACTTTTTATTACCACAATAAAAAAAGCCACATATGTTCCCAAAAATCCTTGGTCACAGTATGCAGCTTATTCAAGCATCCACGATCATGTTACCTACGATCCGTACCACAATTTACACCTGATCATTCAGCAGAACCTTCTCCATCCAGAAGCGCCTTATAAATATCCCGCTTGGAAACACCACGATCCTTGGCAGCAAGCTTCATGGCATCCTTCCTGGAATTCCCCTGCTGCTCATACATCGCCACATGCTCCGCAATGGAAATCTCCTCCCAGGAAGCACGCTTCTCCGCCTCCATCTCACTGCGGCTCCTGCCCTCGATCACAAGAACACACTCACCCAGCGGCTTCTCATCTTTATAAAAATCCATCAGATCATCGATCGTAGTCCGGAATGCCGTCTCATGCTTCTTGGTCAGCTCTCTGCAAAGAGTCATCCGGCGGTTGCCAAGCGCCTCTCTGAGCTCACCAAGAGTCCGTACAAGCCTGTGAGGTGCCTCATACAGGATAATAGTCCTGGTTTCACAGGAAAGCTCCTCTAGGATCGTTTTTCGTTCTTTCTTATCCGCCGGAAGAAAAGCCTCGAAAGCAAAACGCCTGGTATGCAGGCCTGACAAAGTCAGAGCAGTGATACAGGCAGCAGGACCCGGAAGTGAAGTCACTTCAATTCCGGCTTCATAACACATGGCGGCAAGCTCCTCCCCGGGGTCTGAGATACCCGGAGTACCTGCATCTGTGATCAACGCAATGTTTGTACCCGCCAGCAGCTTTTCCACGAGGACATGGCCCTTATCGATCTTATTGTATTCGTGGTAGCTGGTCATGGGGGTTTTTATATCAAAATGATTCAGAAGTTTTATGCTGTTGCGGGTATCCTCCGCAGCGATTAAGTCCACTTCCCGAAGGGTTCTTAGTACTCGAAGGGTGATGTCTTCGAGGTTTCCTATGGGGGTGGCGCATAAGTATAGTTTTCCGTTTTGTTTCATATTTGCCTCTTTTCTCGCTTGACCGCGGGGAGTTGTTTTCCACTTGGCCGTGGGGGAGTTGTTTTGCTTAACCGCGGAGGATATTCCACTTAACCGTGAGGGATATTCCGCTTGACCGCGGGGGTTTGTTTAAGTTTGGGAACTTTGAAAACCGCAAAGGGGCCGCAAAGCCGCGCCCCCTCTGCACACCCCTTGGGCTTTTTTTAGTAGTGCAAGGGATTCGTTGTTCTTATTTGTTGACTTGTGTCTGTATGCTTCGGTACTCAGCGCACTACGCTGTGCCGATGTTGTTTTATTTCTTCACTTACTCTGTGGTTCTCTTCTGGCAAGGTGTCTGTATTCTTCGATACTCAGTGCGCTACGCGTTGCGATCTCTCGCTTTGAATCTCAGGCGAGGGGAGGCAGGCTGCTGGTGGTGACGTTAGCGGAGCCCCCGTCAGCGAGGTGAGGATAGCTGCTGCCACCGAGCGCACTGTTTGAGCGAAGCGAGTTTGCGCGAATGGCAGCAAACCGGCGCCGCAGCCGAGCAGGGGGCGCAGCGTGTCACCACCAGCAGCCTGCCTCCCCTCGCCGTCCCTTCACCAACCGAAGTACCACAGCCACCACTACCACCCAGCCATCCAGCGCAGCGCCGATGGCCCAAAACCTCCCGAGCAGCCACCCAATCTCTCACAACCAACCAGGCAGCCACCCTAAGCCACAACATCACAACATTCACACCATCCGATACAACTCCAAAACATCCTCCGTATAAACCCCTGGCCGCTCATAAACCACCAGCGGCCGCTCAACCCGGATCCTGGAATTCCCGCCCTTACAAGCCTCGATCAACACCATATTCGGCTCCTTATCAATAAAAGGATACACCAGCTGCATCCTCTTAGGCTCCAGCTTATACTTCGTCAAAGTCGCCATCAGCTCCACCAGCCGAAACGGCCTGTGCACCAGAAAAAACCGCCCCCGGTCCTTCAGGACCCGGGCAGCCTGACAAGCCACATCATCAAACGAACACAAAATCTCATGCCTCGCGATCGCCTTCGGAAGATGCGGATTCGTCAACCCATGCTGCCCGATCATATACGGCGGATTACACGTCACCACATCAAAAGAAGCCGCCCCAAAAATCCCGGCAGCCTCCCTGATATCACCCTCAACGATCCGAACCCTGTCCTCAAGACCATTATACCTCACACTACGGTCAGCCATCTCCGCACACTCATGCTGGATCTCCAGCCCCGTGAAATGCTCCCCATCCGTACGATCAGAAAGCAAGATCGGAATAATCCCCGTACCGGTCCCCATATCCAGCGCAACCTCACCCCTCTTCACCCGGGCAAAACCAGACAACAGAACCGCATCCATCCCAAAGCAAAACTTCTTCGGATCCTGGATCACAAACAACCCATTCTGAAGATCATCCACACGCTCACCGCAATAAACCAGATCACTTCTCATTCGGCTTCGAATCTCCCTTTTTAACCTCTTTCTCTTCGTGGTCAGCAGAACCACCCTTACCCTTTTTTCTCTTAGGGCGGAACCTCAGATCACGGACCGGAAACTCCTGGATCTCCTTCTCGTCATTCACCTCAACCACGATCTTAACCATCTGCCTGAGAACATTCACACTCTGGACCGTACCCGAAACACCCTGCGGCGTCGTTACCATATCACCGATACCCGGAAGATTCCGGTTCAGCTCCTCATAAGTCTCCTGCTCATTCTTCAGACAGCACATCAGACGACCACAGACACCGGAAATCTTCGTCTGGTTCAGAGAAAGATTCTGCTCCTTCGCCATCTTGATGGAAACCGGCGCAAACTCCGAAAGATACGTATGACAGCAAAGCGTCCTTCCACAGATACCAATACCGCCAAGGATCTTCGTCTCATCACGGACACCGATCTGACGAAGCTCGATCCTAGTCTTAAACACAGACGCCAGATCCTTAACCAGCTGTCTGAAATCAATACGGCCATCCGCTGTAAAATAAAACAGCACCTTGTTATTATCAAAGGTATACTCCGCATCGATCAGCTTCATATCAAGCCCATGCTCACGGATTTTCTTCTTACAGATCTTAAAAGCCTCTTTCTCCTTCTGGCGATTCTCAGCCTCATGATCCTCGTCCTCCTTCGTTGCAACACGGAGAACCTCCTTCAGCGGATGGACCACCTCGTCCTCCTTCACGCTGCGCGGCTCCAGGACAACACGGCCATACTCCACACCACGGGCAGTCTCCACGATCACATGATCGCCGACCTTCACCTTATAATTCTTAGGATTAAAATAATAAATCTTACCAACGTTACGAAATCTGACTCCAACTACCTTTTCCATTCTATTTCTCCCTAATTGTCAGGAACAGGAGCTCCAGGGCAAGTTCGAGATTAACATTGGCACGGAGACGCACCTTCGTCTTCTCCAGTGCCTCAAGGATTTTTTCGATATTCTCATAAGAACGCTCGCTGGCCTGCTCTCTGATAAAATTAATCTCCTGTTTAAAAACCAGGTTGTCAATTTCCCTTGTTGCCTTAAACATCAGAACATCGCGGAACCAGAACTGGAAAATATCCAGATAATCATTGATATTATTCTTATCAGCAGTCAAAGTCTTGATCGCCTCTGTCAGCTCATAAACCTCCATGGAATTGGCATATTTCAAAATCTTCAGGGCATTGGCAGTCATATCTGCAAACTCCTGAGAAGTCGCAGCCTCCTTCGCCTTGCCGATACTGCCCTGCGCATAAGACGCATCGATCTCAGCCTGATAATCCGGCACCTGAAGATGCTCCATCAGATATTCCTTCACAAGACTGTCATCCACCACCTTCAGATCCAGACGCACACATCTGGAACGGATCGTAGGAAGAAGACTGTCGATATTGCTTGTCAGCAGCATGATCACCGCATATTCCGGCGGTTCCTCGATAGTTTTCAAAATGGCATTCTGCGCCTGCACCGTCATCATCTCCGCATCTGGAATGATATAGATCTTATACGGACTGCAGTACGGCTTGATATCCACATCACGCACAACCTGATCACGCACCTCGTCAATGCTGATGCTTCCAGGCTTCTCATGAGTTACTGTAATGATATCCGGATGATTCTTGCCGATCACCTTCTTACAGGAATCACAAGTCATACACGGTTCAGACTCTCCCGATTCACACTGCAGCGCTGCCGCAAAAGTCCCCGCAAGAAGCTTCTTGCCGGATCCCGGTTCCCCTGTAAAAATATAAGAGTGGGATACCTTCCCTGTCTCTATCGCATTCTTCAAATGCCTGATTATATCGTCATGGCCGATGATGTCATGAAATCCTGCCATAAGAATCACCTCTTTCTGCCTTTTGTGCCCTCCGTTATACCCGGCGGACATCTTTCAACTAATTATAACATAATCTTCTGTATAAAAAAAACTATTTTTCCTTATTGTACAGATTTTATATAATTTACGATCTCCTTCACACATTCATCCAGATTATGATTCTCAAAACGCTTCCATATACCTGCTTTAAGAATATTTTCCTCAGAAAAATCATTCTGGTCTGCAAGAAAACGCCTGCACATCTCCTCGTACTTCGGCACCTCCTGGGTCTTCTCCCTGGCAAGCGCACGCTCCAGACGCTCTCCGTCTTCCACCTCTATATAAATAGGCCACATCACTTCATTGCCGTAATACTCCCGGAGCCTCACAAAAGACTCCAGTGTACCGATCCCCAGATAGCTGTCATTACCCACAGACACCTGCCCGTCATCCGCAGTAAAATATGTCCACGGCCCGTAAACTGTCTGATAAGTACGCGCCTCGATCAGCTTCCCGTTTCTTCGGAACTCCTTCAGTTTATTCTCATCTGCAAAAAAATATTCTCTTCCGTTCTCCTCTCCATCCCGGATCGGACGGGTAGTATAGATCACAAGCCGCTTAAGCCCCAGCTCCTGGTTCCCCTCCAGCTGTCTGTAAATACTGTCCTTACCGGAAGAGCTTTTTCCCATAATGTAAAAAATCTTTCCCATATGTCTCCTCTGCTGTATATGCGTTACTATACACGCTCTGATCCGTAATACACAGATCCGTCTGCTGCCACGCACCTCACATCTCATTTCTCACAACACACACCGTCTCACTGCTCTGGTCGCTCAGGCCCTGGACCTCAAAGCCCTGTTCCAGGTATCTTCTCACATTTTTTACGAAATGTCCAGAAATCTGTTCCCCCGGAACGATCAGCGGGATTCCCGGCGGATAAAGATACGCAAACTCCCCGGACGTACGTCCGATACACTCATCCAGCGGACACCGCTCACTCTCCGCATCCATAGCCTGGGAGATCCGCATGATCTGCTTCATTTTTCCATTTTTCAAAGGCTCCTTCTCCACAGCCTCTTCTCTGTATTTTAACGATTCACGGCGGTCAATTTCTTCAATAGCATCACAAAGCCGCTCAAAACCCTCCGCCGTATCACCCACAGCCGCCAGCGCCAGCACATAATTCTCCGCCTCCATCTCCATTTCCAGATGAAACTCCCTCCGGAGGATCTGATGCAGCTCCCGGCCGTTCAGCGAACTGTTCACAGTAGAAAGCAATATCTTGGATCTGTCAAAATCAAAAACTCTCTGGCACTCACAGGCCTGCGGCGTTACCAGCCGGATATACTTACACTCGGAAAGACGCCTGCGTGCTTTTTCCAGATTCTCCGTAAACACACGGAACATCTCATCCCCCTCACGCTCCAGCTTATCCATGCACGCATCAATGCTGCTCATAAGAATATAAGAAGGACTGCTGCTCTGATAGATTCCCAGAAAACGCTTCAGTTTTTCCCGGCTTACACGATCACTGCACAGGTGGATCACCCCCGTCTGGGTCAGACAGGGCAGCGTCTTATGCACACTGTTGATCACCACATCCGCACCAAGCTGCGCCGCAGACACCGGAAAATAATCCGAAAACCGAAAATGCGCCCCGTGAGCCTCATCCACGATCAGCGGCACACCATAGTGATGCGCGATCTCCGCGATCCTCGCCACATCCGACACGATCCCGTCATAAGTCGGCGAAGTGATCAGCACCGCCTGGATCTCCGGATTTTCCGCCAGATACATTTCCACACGGCCGGGTGAAATCCCTCCGTTTATCCCCAATTTCGGATCCTCATGTGGATAAATATACGTGGCACTCAGCTCCCGCAGATAAATTGCATGGTAAACCGCCTTATGGCAGTTCCTTGCCACCAGGATCTGTCCCCCCTTATCCACAGCCGCAGACACCGCCGCCAGGATCGCCCCGGAGCTTCCATTAATACTGTAAAAACTCTCCGGCACACCATAAAGCCGTGCGACATCCTCCTGCGCCCTTTTCAAAATATCCTCAGCATGATGCAGGTTATCAAACCCGTCAATCTCCGTAATATCACTCTCCACCGGAAAATCCCCCTCCACAGCCAGCGGATTCCTCTTATGCCCCGGCATATGAAACGGATAAAAATCACTCTTACCGTACGCTTCCAGTTTCTTGTATAATCTGTCTTCCATAGTTCGTCCTTTTCATCCTAAAAACAAGGAGGGGCTATCACCAGACGATATTCCCCTCCATTTTTATCACATCTCAGCAAAATCGATCCTCAGATCCTCATAGATCCCCACTTTGATCGAATCCTGAAATGTATACTGCTCCGTATCCTCATTTTCAAAATCATACACCATTACCAGCTTCTTCACAGGATCCACGATCCAGTACTCTCTCACACCGGCAGTCCTGTATTTAAACAGCTTGGTATAATAATCCATACGCCTGCTCGCCGGAGAAACGATCTCGATGATCCAGTCCGGAGCCCCCTTACATCCCCTGTCATCCAGCTTATCCGGATCACAGATAACAGAAACATCCGGTTCCACATAAGTATTCGTCTTCTCATCCAGATACACCGCAAACGGTGCGGCAAACACCTCACATTTGCCCTTGTTAGAATCTATATAGTTACCTATCTTTCTGGACAAAATACTTGAAATCCTCTGATGCATCGTATTCGGCGGCGCCATATAATAAATATGTCCATCGATCAGTTCCGCTCTTTCACCCTCCGGCAAAGCATAAATATCCTCTATCGTATAAATTCTTTCCCTCAACAGCGGCATATCTCCACTCCTCTCAAAAGCACCCGGCAGATCATACACCATCATTCCGATCTGCACTCATACACCTGCAGCAGCTCCATCCGAAGCCTTCCCCGCAGGCTCACACCTTAAACCGGTACCCCACACCCCAGATTGTCTCAATATACTGAGGCTTGGCCGTATTAAACTCGATCTTTTCACGGATCTTCTTGATATGCACCGTAACCGTAGCGATATCACCCACAGACTCCATATCCCAGATCTCCCGGAAAAGCTCCTCCTTTGTAAAAACCCTGTTCGGATTCTCAGCCAGAAAAGTCAGAAGATCAAACTCCTTGGTAGTAAACGTCGTCTCCTCACCATTGACCCACACACGTCTGGCCGTCTTATCGATCTTAATACCACGGATCTCGATCACATCATTCTTATGCACATTGGAACCAACCAGCCGGTTATAACGCTCCATATGCGCCTTCACACGTGCAACCAGCTCACTTGGGCTGAACGGCTTGGTCATATAATCATCCGCACCAAGACCCAGTCCGCGGATCTTATCGATATCATCCTTCTTGGCCGAAACCATAATGATCGGCGTATTCTTCTCCTCACGGACCTGCCGGCAGATATCAAAGCCATCCACCTCCGGAAGCATCAGATCCAGGATGATCAGATCAAACTCCTCCTTCATGGCACGTACAAGCCCCGTATCACCACGGTTCTCGATCTCCACCTCAAAACCCGAAAGCTCCAGATAATCCTTCTCCAGATCCGCGATCGCTTCCTCATCCTCTATGATCAAAATCCTACTCATTTAGCGGTACCTCCTGATATTTTCTGAGAACAAAATACATGATCGTTCCGATCCCCAGCCGGCTTGTGGCCCAGACCTTTCCACCATGATCCTCCATGATCTTCTTTACGATGGAAAGTCCGATACCGCTTCCTCCCTTGGAAGAATTTCTGGAAACATCGGTACGGTAAAAACGGTCAAAAATATACGGCAGATCCTTGGCGGCAATCCCCTTGCCGTTATCCTCGATCTCCACCTGGATAAAATCACCCACATCCTTCACCCGAAGCTGGATGATCCCCCTTGGCTTCTCCATATACTTAATGGCATTACTCACGATATTATGGATCACACGGCGGATCTGCTCACCATCCGCAATAACCTGCACACCCTTCTCCACATAATTGGCATACACAAGCTCGATCCCCCTGGTCTCCATCTCAAGCCCAAGCTCCTCCGCACAATCCGAAAAATAATCCTCCACATTCAGCTTGCTGAACGTATACGGAATACGGTTGGTATCGATCTTGGAATAAAAGGTCAGCTCATTGATCAGATGATCCATCTCATTGGTCTTATTATAAATGGTACGCACATACCGGTCCATCTTCTCCGGCGTATCCGCCACACCATCCATGATTCCCTCCACATAACCCTTCACCGCAGTGATCGGCGTCTTCAGATCATGGGAAATATTGCTGATCAGCTCCTTATTCTCCTTATCCATCAGGATCTTCTCTTCCGTGGACTCCTTCAGACGCTTACGCATCTCCTCAAAATCCTGGCAAAGCTGGGAAAATTCATCATTCCCCTCAACCTCCAGCACAAAATCCAGATTCCCCTCCTTGATGTTCTTGGTAGCCTTCTTAAGCTTCACCAGCGGAACCGCAATGCTCCGATAGATCCACAGCCCTACGGACAATGCGGTAAAAACAAGGATGATCGTTGCGGTCAGGATCATATCCTTAGCCATCAGCTTCACCTGGCTGCTGGAAGACTGCGGCAGCGAAATATCATAGACCATCTGGCTGGAATCCGAAGCCTGGCTGCTGCTCTCCTGCACATGCTTCGCCTGCGTCTGGCTGAACCCGTACAGACTTGCGGAAAAAAGAAGCAGCGGCAGCAGGATGATCGCAACGAAGCCCACAATAATACGTGTTTTTAACTTCATCTGTATCTCCGTCCTTTATAAATTCACACATTCACATACACGTATTATAACATAAACTATATTCCCTATCTCTAAATTTTCTATAAAAAACCCCATCTTCCAGCATCAGTATTATTCCATTTTGTTCTAAACTATGCTATCATATTTTTGTTGTCCACCCGATACCCGGCAACGGGAGGAGGTGAGTTCTTTTGGAAATTATTATCTCTTTTCTTGTTTCCTGCATGGCAAACATAACTGCCTATTACGTTTGCAAATGGCTAGACGGCAACAAGTAGGACAACGCTAACCTAGTGGTTTCTTGTCCACTATAAAAAATTAGAAGAAGCCCCCGGTATTGGCACTACCGGGGGCTTCACTCTTTGTTCTTTTGGAACTATTACTATCTCTTTTGCCTAATGGCATTATATCATATGCATTTCTTAAAATCAATATTCCTGCCAAAAGGATATATAAATATTTTTTTTGACTCTCTTACAGATACTTCTTCAGAGTCTCAACCTTGTCCAGATGCTCCCATGGAAGATCAACATCTGTACGGCCGAAATGACCATAAGCAGCAGTCTGCTTGTAGATCGGACGGCGAAGGTCAAGCATCTTGATGATACCAGCCGGACGAAGATCAAAATTCTCACGAACGATCTCAACAAGCTTAGTCTCAGAAAGCTTACCTGTTCCGAAGGTATTCACACTGACAGAAGTCGGATGCGCAACACCGATCGCATAGGAAAGCTGGATCTCACACTTGTCAGCAAGACCGGCTGCAACAATGTTCTTTGCAACATAACGTGCAGCATAAGCAGCAGAACGGTCAACCTTTGTGCAGTCCTTACCGGAGAAAGCACCGCCGCCGTGACGTCCTGTTCCGCCGTAGGTATCAACGATGATCTTACGACCTGTCAGACCACTGTCACCGTGAGGTCCGCCGATAACAAAACGACCTGTCGGATTGATGAAATACTTCGTATCCGCATCAACCATATCAGCCGGAATGATCGCATCAAAAACATACTTCTTAATATCCTCATGGATCTGCTCCTGAGTAACATCCGGATCATGCTGTGTAGAGCATACAACAGCATCGATTCTCTTCGGCTTGCCGGCCTCATCATACTCAACAGTAACCTGAGTCTTTCCATCCGGTCTTAAATATTTCAGAGTGCCGTCCTTACGAACCTTTGTCAGCTGCTGAGCAAGCTTGTGAGCCATGTTGATGGCATATGGCATATACTCCTCAGTCTCATTGGAAGCATAACCAAACTGAAGACCCTGGTCACCGGCACCGATGGAATCCAGCTCGTCCTCATTCATATCGTCCTCTTTCTGCTCAAGAGCCTTGTCAACACCCATAGCGATATCTGTGGACTGCTTGTCAAGTGATGTGATAACCGCACAGGTATCTGCATCAAAGCCATAATCCGCATTGTCATATCCGATCTCACGGATAGTATCACGAACGATCTTCTGGATATCAACATTAGCCTTGGTTGTGATCTCGCCCATAACAAGTACAAGACCTGTTGTAGTAGCAGTCTCACATGCAACACGGCTCATCGGATCCTGTGCCATCATAGCATCAAGGATCGCATCGGAAATAGAGTCGCAGACCTTGTCAGGATGACCCTCAGTTACAGATTCAGATGTAAATAAAATTTTCTCCATGATCTTCTCCTTTTGTAATAAAACAATGGTTATATACATAAAAAACAGCCCGTACAATCCGGACTGTTTAAGTTCTGTAAACAATCCTCTTATTGTTCGATTGCTCGCTCAGGTTGGCACCTTCCTGGATTCTCCGGGGTTGCCGTGGCTTCACAGATCCTTTGTATCTCCACCACTCTGAATAAAAGGCTATCTTTTATGAAATTTGCTGCAACACATACAATATACTTATCATACCAAAATGTCAAGAGCAATTTTCGAGAAAAAATATCACCCGCTGCTTTTTCATCCCCAATACGTAAATATTTCAAAAAAGAACCGGGCGTCCACATCGCCCGGTTCTTCCATCGATCATCCTTCAGAACGATCCGTTATTTATTTTTTCTTCTTTCTCTTAACTCCATAAGCTGCACCACCGCCAACAATGATCGCTGCTGCAAGGATTCCAACCCATACGCCGATCGGTGTATCATCGCCGGTCTTTACAGAACGTCTTGCTGTACCGCTGGTATCGTTCGGAGCAGTTCCGCCCGCTGTACCATTATTCGGGATCGGAGTGATCCGATCATTTCCACCATGATTTGTTCCAGGTGTAGCAGTCGGAATCGGTGTCGGCTCGGAAGAAAGACTGTTGGTGATCTCCTTTGTTACAGTAAATCTGTTATCATTATTCAGTGTAACCTCACCCTGACCGGTAACTGTATACTTAAAGGTATCATCATCAACCGGATTTCCATCCTTATCCGTCTCCAGAACAGTATAAGTAACACTGTTGATCTCCTGATCTGTTGGAAGCTCCATTGTTACCTGAACACTACCATTCTGTTTCAGAGTCACTACCTTCTCAAGCGTCAGCTCACCGTTACTCTCAGTGGAGAACACACCTGCATAGAACGTATCATCCACAGAAGAAGCAACACCATCGATCATCACATTCTTCTTAATGTTGATATATCCGTTACGGCTAAATACATCGGAAATCTTTGTATAATAGTTATTTACATAAGCCGCAGCCTCAGTAACACCACTATCTCCACCGATCACAACCTGATTGGACTTCTCTTCACTCTCACCATTCGGCTTCGTTACATTGTAGTAGTAAAGATTCTCTTCATCCACCTTGATCTTCGTATTCTGCTGAAGAGGATTTCCATCCTCATCCAGCTCAAATACATAATAGGTGCCATCCGGAACATCCGTCCATGTAGCTGTACCACTGGAAGCATTCTGGATATGGATATCCTGTAAATAATCATCACGGAACGGGATCGTACCTTCCTGATCCGAAAAAACGCCAACCTTATAAGTTACATCCTCTTTCGTTTCCAGAGGAATCACATTGTCGTTCTCATCAACATTATAGATCCTCTTCGTAACCTGGATCTGTGTATGCTTCTGCGGATTACTTACAGACTTCGGATAAGCCTGTACATCGTACATCCAGCCCTGCTCCTGATCTGCAAAAGGAACGGAGATCAGCATCGGTGAAACCATAACACTGCTGTTTCCATCTGTCTGCACCACCAGGTACATGCCCTCATCCAGATTAGCGAAAGTCATATTTCCCTCTGCATCAGAGGACTTAGACATACCCCACACATCCACGCTTCCGCTGACGATCATAGCCGCCAGCTTCTCTGCCGCTTCATACCAGCCATCAGCCGTCGTGATGGAATCAAAATCGATTGCTGCGGCAGCCAGTGCCTCATCCAGCACGAAATGCACATTGCCATCAAAATTCACACTGCCAACCTTGTAGATCGTCAGCCCTACATCCGGCAGCGGAGTCTGGTTTCCCTCCTCATCCGCCTGCTGAACCGTCAACGTCAGATTACCTGTTTTTCCAGCTTCATAATCCCCGGCGAAAACCGGCTGCAAAACACTCGTGACCAGCATAGCCGTCAGCATCAGAACAGCCAGAAGGCTCCGGAATATTTTCCCTTGCTTTCTTCTATTTTTCATCGCTCTCTGCCTCCTCTTTCCTTTCTGAAAGCTGCTTCTTTTTCCGTTTTTTGTCCCTATGACGGACGATCAGATAAATCAGCAGGATCAGAACAACAAGCACTGCAGCGCCGCCGGCCAGAACCCTCTTCGGATCCACAACAGCAAGCTTCTGCGGTATCGTTTCGTCATTCTTTGTATCTTCCACCACATATTTCGTCCGCACTCCCCGGACAAGAAGCCTGTGGGTGTTAACTCCATAAGGGGTACACGTGATCAGAGTCACATGATCTTCACCCTCGATAATATCCAGGTCACTGGTCTCATCCGGAAGCACCGTCTTGATCTGATCCACCTTGTAGGCCAGATGCTTGCCAAGAATGTGCAGGATAAAAATATCTCCCTTTTCCATCTGATCCAGATCTGTAAAAAGCTTTGCGTTAGGAAGACCTCGATGCGCCGCCAGAACCGCATGGGTGCTCTTGCCTCCGATCGGAAGGCTGGTACCCTCCACATGACCGACACCCTTTTCCAGGACCGTTTTGCTCAGTCCATGATAGATCGCCAGTCTGGCTTTGATCTTCGGGATCTCGATACTCCCCATCAGACCATCACCGTTCGGATCCAGAACCCTGTCATAAGGATGACTCAGCTCATAAGTATCCTCTTCCTCAAAAGCATCTACAATGGCATTCACCGGATGCTCGGCATTATACTCCTTCGCCTCTTTCCACAGCCTGTCATAGTCGTTGTCCGAAAGCTCCGTTACCGCTTCCTCGTACTTACTGACCAGCTGGGCATTTCGATACTGGTTCCACATATCACTGATCGTGGGATAAAGGAACACACCCGCCCCCGCCAGAAACACTAGGGCAATAATGATGTTTAGGACAACATTACTCTTTTTCTTTTTTTTCTTTTTAGCCATAAACTATTTCCTGCGTCGTTTTTTGTTCTGAACAGAATTGATACCGGCAACCAGGATCACCGCGATCACAATTCCGATCACAACACAGAGAGCAAGCATCGGAAGCGTCGGATTGGTGATTCCGGTAACCTTCTTCTCTGTTTTCTGAACCGCCTTCGCAGCCTTCATCGGAACTCTGTGTCCCCTCACCAGAAGTCTGTGCGTATTCACCGCATAAGGCGTACAAGTAACCAGCGTTACATAATCATCCCCATCCGTGATACCCAGAGACTCTGTCTGCTCTGGAAGAACGGTAAGAATCTGATCCACCTCGTAGGCAAGAGTCTTACCCAGCACATGCAGGTAAAAAACATCTCCCTCTTCCACAAGATTCAGATCTGTAAAAAGTTTCGCACTTGGAAGTCCTCTGTGTGCCGACAAAATACAATGGGTACTCTTGCCGCCAACCGGAAGACTGCTGCCGAACAAATGACCGGCGCCCTTCTCCAGAGACTCATCTGTCGTGTAATGATAGATTGGAATGCTCACATCGATCACAGGAATCTCCACATACCCCATCATTCCATCACCATTCAGGTTCAGAAGAGACTCATATGTACTGTCCGTCTGGCCATCCCTCACGGAAAAAGCATCCGGCACACTTTCCTGCTTGATCTGTTCGTTATACTCCTGAGCTGCCTTCCACATACTGTCAATCTTCTCCGAATTATCATCCGAAGAAACACTGCTGCTATAATTACTGATCAGCAGGCTGTCCCTGTACCGGTTCCAGGCATCACTGACCATTGGATACAGCAGTATGGACAACCCTATCAGAAACAGCAAACCAAGTCCAATATAATTTTTCTTCTTATTCTTTCTCATAGGTTTCTCCATACTGTTGTATTACCATTCCGGCCCCCGAAGGGGCCGGGCGGTAATGATTTCTTCAACAGAATAATCAGAAACTATTCTGTTTTAATACTTGCTTTGTCGTTGCTTATAAATAATTTTTGAATTGAATCAATCCGGCAATCAAACGATTACTCCTCAGATCCTTTTCTGCGGCTGATGAAGAAAGCACCAGCAGCGCCAGCCATAACTACAACACCGATAATAGTGAAGAGGTATGTTCCCATGCCACCTGTGGATGGAAGAGAGGAAAGTTTGGTGTTTTTAATTTCAACTGTAGTATTCTCTTTTTCTCTATCTACTGTTTTACCATTGTTGGAATATTTGATTTTATTAAGGAGCGTATTTCCATCTTTAATAGTAACAGTATAATCGTTAAGTTTACCATCATTATTATATGTTGTCTCAATAATTACTGTATATACTGTACTATTCAGGCTATAACCCTTCGGAGCCTTTGTCTCTTTAAGTGTGTACTTACCAGCATCAAGGCCTTTAAAATTCAGAGCTCCTGTAGTTTCTGCTGATTCAGTTTTATATTCTTTACCAGTTGTTGTATTGGTTAAAGTAAATTCTGCTCCTGAAAGTGGTTTATGCTCTGTTGCAGCACCCTGGATTACTTCTTCACCAGTTTTTGTAAACTCTGTCGTTACATCAGAACCAGTTCCATTTACATTTCCATCAAGTTCAAATGTATAATGATACGTATACTTTTCAGCAGTATCTTTAGTAGGTGTTTTTCCCTCTGTACCAACAGTAGGATCATTTGAATATGTAACCTTAACTTTATTCACATTTGCATTAAAGTTTGTCTTTGTTGTTCCTGTTAACTTAGCTGCATATGTCAATTTTACGATACTTCCAGCATTAGCAATAGCATATGCTGAATCAAAATCAACTATAATCTGATGATCTGATACACTTAATGTATAGTTTGCAGGAGCAGCTTCATTTTTACCCACATATACTTTTACTGGATGTTTTTCTGTATTTTCAGCAGTTAAAGTTTCATCTAATGTATCAGTAATTTTATAAGTTACCTGTGTATACGCTGCTGTGTATCCTGGAATTGTTGCTGTTACTTCAAATTCTGTATAATCATCAACTGCAATATCATCACCTTTTTCACCTTTTTTATCTTTTGCAGTATTCTGTGTGATTTTTTTATTTACAGTCTGATCTACTTCAACAGATTTTTCATGAGCGATTGAACCATTTAATTCCCATTTCTGTGATGCATCAATTGCTTCATTCTTTAATTCATTACTACTACCACTACCTTGTACTGAATAATAAACACCTGCAAGCATTGGGTTATATACTTTATTTACATTACCTGTAACAAGAACTACCCAATAACCTGCGCCAGCCTGATCAGTAGTATAGCTACCTGTTTGTGCATCTAACTTCAAAGTAACTGAATCAAGTCCTGTTATAGTTCCGTCGGCAATTCCTTTTGCAATATTAACAATTTCTACAACAGTCGGTTTTACAGGATCTTTTATAGTTACTTTGCTAACTGTCTCATATTTTTCAAAACCTTCATTAGTATAAACCGGCTTAACAACACGGTATGCTGTAACAGTAGCCCCTGCCTCAACATTGTTAACTGTAATACTTGCCTTATCATCTCCACTTGGTTTCGGTAATGCTGCGCCATCAGCAAATACTGCTGAACACATGGTTAACACCATAACCGCTGCCACTAATAATGCACCAATCTTTTTAAATAGATTTTTCATAAGGTTTGCTCCTTTCTTTCTCTGCATTTTTCTTTTTCGCCCTTCATCGGCCATTTACAATTAATGTGTTACGATCTCTTTGCTTCTTCCTCCCTTCGTTTATTATTTATAAACAACAGGAGTGCAGTTGCAAGAATCGCTACACCACTGATTGTAAATCCATAGGTTCCCGGTCCACCGGAGCTTGGTAATGAATAAAGTTTAGCATTACTGATCGTTAAAACTTTATTATCTTTATCCAGAATCCACATTTTGCTAGGAGATGTTAAGCTTTTTCCCTCTTCATCAACAAGCTCAATCTTTCCTAACTCAACTTTGAAATAGATACTACTACTCAATAACGAATATCCATTTGGTGCTGTAACCTCTGTCAGTTTATATAATCCAGCTTTCAGATTATTTAACTCAACAGTGTCATTAACTTCAAATGGATTATAAGCGTCTGAAACAGGTTTCCATATACTGGTGTTATTATCATCTTCTTTTACCTCCAGTACTTCCAGATTAAACTTCGCTCCAGTTAATTTTGTATTACTATTCTCAGAATCAACCTTCTTCAGATCCAAATTTGTTACTAACTCATTTGTATAAGAAACGCTACCTTTTACACCACCAGATGTATAAGTATATTTTGGTTTCTCTATGACATCGACATTCTTTAGATCTTTCTTATTGCCAAGTATAAACGTAGCCGACTTTGTGTCTTCTGTCTTAGAGTTTTCACAATCTGTCTCTGATAAAATATCAAATTTCTTGATATAGTAACCTTCCGAATCTTGCTCTGTTACAGTATACGTACCTCTCTTAAGATTATTTAAAGTAACTGTTCCACGGGTTTCTCTACCTTTAACTACAACGCTAATATCTTGTTTCAGAATTTCTTTACCAGTTTTATCTTTTCCGATTACGTTAAACGTAAATGTTCTATTATCCTTTGAATCTTTTGTTGCTTCTGTTACATCCTTCTTAATCTGAATCCGACCTGTGATGATATGAATGGTATAAACTCCATATTCTATGGTTGTATCTTCCTGAGAATTACGAGCTGTCAGAATACCTGAACCATCAGCGTTTCCATCATAATTACCAGAAATCTTACCATCTGTATTTTTTGTACAATCATCCGCTGAAGTAACTTTAGCCAAATTATTATTTAACTTATTATAAGTTACCTTTAAATAATACTGTTTAGAATCTGGCTCAGGAACAACCTTCGCCATATCTTCTTTAAACACTTTGGTACAAGCTTCATCTTCATACCAAGTTAATGTAAAGTCCTCTGGCTTAATTTGCTGTCCATCAGCACCCATTGTATAGGTCACTAATTTCTTCGTTCCATCCAACTGAGTTACATATCCCTGTGGCTTTGTCTTATCAAACAATGCCTTTAAAATAGCCTCCTCTGTCGGAACTGTATCACCATAGAAAATTGTTGTTTCATTGTTGTTTACAACCAAATCAGATTTTACATTAACTGTCGGCTGTGGCAACTCAACATCGCCATATCCTGTAGAAATCTTGGAATCTGTTTTTACGTTGGTTGTAATATTGTTTCCGCCGATGAAATAATCTTTGGCTTTTACAGTAATCGTTTTATACCATTTACCATTTTTTTTGTTTGGTATTGTCTGATCTGTCCACTGGATCTGATAACACCCGTTGACCAGAGACACTGTTCCGCCATACGCATTAGCTGTTCCGCCTTCTTCCAGAACGATTGGGGAACCGTTCTCATCCAGAAGATCAAATCTCGAATCTATCACATCCGTAACCTTTGCTCCGGTAATCGCAATATCCTGAGTAATCGTATTCTGAATGTCTCTGAAAATCTCGCCCAGCCTTGTTGCGTCATTCGCAGTAAATGCACAATTCGGAGATGCTATTCCCGGATAATTCTTGGTCCCATCACCTGCTAGGAATCTTGCTTCATTGCTGTTATCATCGAATCCATAACCAATAGTATAGACCGTGTATCCAGCCGTTTTCAATGCATTGGCTGATGTCTCTGCTGCTCTTTGGGCATCTATATTCCAAGTACTGCCCTTACCTGTTGGCATTCCATCTGTAAACAATATTACATATTTAGGTCGCCCATCATCTTTCAATTTATCCAACTTATTTTTCGCATCGTTAAGCCCTACCTGTGGATCTGTTCCGCCTTCTGCATATAATTCATCAATAAATTTTTTCAGGCTCTGTTCACCACTTTTAGCTTCTTTTAAGTCTATACTCTCACCATTACAACCCTTTCCGTCTCTACTGAATGCTGTAATTCCGATCTTGCTTTTCGGTGACTTCGATGCAGTATCTGTGATAAACTGATCTACAGAATTCTTTAAAGCGTCTAATCTTGTCATTGATACAGTTTTTTTTGTATAAATTTCGTAAGTACTAGGACAATTTGAAGCCGTGGCATTTCCAATACGCCACTCACCACTAAAAAGACCTTTCCTCTTATACCTCATGGTTTGATAAGAACCATTCACTTCCACATAGTAAGTTTTATCTTTATCCAACGTCTTCCTTACAGCAGAAGTATTGTAACCAACGGGCTCATAACTTTCTGTAGTTTCTATTGTTTCATCCATAGAACCAGATACATACAATACCAACATAATATCCGCTACTGCTTTTTCAGTAGTGGTTATTGTACTTGTACTTGTAGATGCTGCCGTAATGTTGATGTCATAAGTTCTCTTATCCCAGTCGTTTACAGTTGCAGTCTTACTGTAATCCATACTGGCTTTAATAATCTCCTCCTGTGTGTAATTCATAATATGATACGACAAATCTGTATCTTTTTCTATCTTTGTCTTGCCATCTGCTTTATAAAGAGTTGCCACTGCTTTATTATCAGCAGATGGCGTAACCTCTACAATCCAAGATTCATGTGATGCTTCATAGCCACTAGGTGCAGCAGCCTCTGTTAATGTATATTTTCCAGGTCTTAAGCTTGTAAAATTAACAAATCCTGTTCCATCTACGGATTCAGCAGTCTGTAATTCATGGGTATCTGAATTTACAAGATTAAATCGAGCACCACCTAACGCTTCCTGGCTTTTATTTACTTTTTTTAATACAAGATCTGTTGTAGGTACATTCGTAACTTCAGAAATACGCGCGGAAGGAAGGGTAAATTCCATCTGGCAGTTTGAGTCACCCGCACCTCGTTCCATATACAGAATAGTCAGAGTATGCTCTTTTTCTTTATCCTTATCGTCAACATACTGCCATAGATTTACTTTCTTGTTAGCTGCCTGATGAATTCCACCTAAATCGATTACAATTTTATTTCCATCCAAAACAACCCATAAATCATCATCACCTGTAAAGGTATAATCTAATGGACCTTTGTAATCTCCAATTTTAAAAGTTACATCATATCTCATTCCAAAATAGTAATTGTTACTATTATCACTATATTCTATTCTGGATTCTCCGTTCAATGGGTAGAAGTTAGCTCCTGCTGTTGCAAGCGTATTTCCATTCTGATTAATTACTTTTGTAAGTGTATAAGAATCTCCATTCTGAGCAAAAACTACTTTGTAATCCTTAATGAATTTTCTTAAATAAGTTTTAGTATCATCAATCTTGACAATTGCATCGTTATCTACAAAAAATCCTGGCTCGGGGTATTTGAATTTTACTATTCCATTTTCTACCCCTTTTAATAATCCTTCTGTCCTTCTGACATCTTGATTATATTTATTTACAAAGGCTTTAATTGTGCCTCCGTCTTCTTTATAACCAGAATCAACTGTAAAATCATATTGATAAGACTTATAATTTTGCTCCAGTGTACCTGCTGTTATTTTCTGATTACGCTTATCACCCTTTGCATCCTCTCCTAACATATTAAATGAATACTCTTTCCCAGTTTTATCAGTACCAGCCTTAACTGTATAATCATAGAAAGATGCCGGTCCCTGGATCTCATTATGCTTTGGTTTATAATACACTTTTATCGTACTAGTATCCCATGCAACTTTAATCTTTTCGTAATTGCTAACTTCCGTATCATTTACTTTTACTTTTGAAACAACCCAGTTATTTGCCTTGGTATAATTATTTATATTTATCTCTCTGCCAACTACGATTGTTCTCTTATCTTCTGAATAAATCTCCTTATCCTGATCACCCGCATCCGCATCCAGATGCCGAATTGTTACTTCAACTTCATTTCCGCCTTTCTGCACAATTACATAAGTAGAAAAATGCGTCGTCTCGAACTCAACATCACCATTCTTAGCAACGCTGCCATCCATATTTTCAACGTTATCATTCTCGTCTACGTGATATACATCCGCATCCTTGATCTTCTTCTCATTATTCAGAGATACAGATACCTTCACTGTAGCACCCGGCTGAACCTCTTCGCCGTCCACCAGGAATTTGATATCGTAGGAATGGATCTTCTCGATGGCTTTCTTTTCTTTGATCGCTTCTTCTGTGATCTGGTCTTCGACTTCCTGGCTGAGCTCTACCGGTGTTACGGAAAGCTTTGCGTTGTCCGGAAGGTCTGCCGGATCGGTAAGAGTAACCTTTACATTGACCTCGCCACTCGTGTAATCATATCTGGTGATCTCAGGCTGAATTTCTTCTTCCTGCACATCCTCAGGCTCTTCTGCCTCATCACTGCTGTCAACAACCTGTGCCATATCACTTCTTATGTAAGCCTCGGTTCCTTCCCAGGAAACCTTGTACCAGGTTGCTCCGTCCTCTGCTGTTACGGTATCCAGAAGTGTGAGCTGTGTTCCTGCGTTTACAGTTGCCAGAACCTCTGCCTCGGTAGATGGGCTGACACGAAGATTCGTATCGTCTCCCAGAACCTCGATCAGGCTTGTCTCACCATTCTCATCTGCTGCCGGAACCTCATCCGGGCTCGCAATATCCTCTGCCGGTTCTTCCACCACATCCGGATCCTCAGCCGGTGCTTCGGTAGGTTCAGCATCCGGATTCTCCGCCGGAGCCTCGGAAGGCTCTGCATCAGGAGTTACCTCCGGATTCTCTGCTGCCGGTGTCTCAGCTGCATCCTGCTCAGGCTCGTCCGAAATATCCATTCCGTCCGTAAGCTCCTCTGATGCGATAGGCACCTCGTCCTCATTACCGGAAACAGCTTCCGCCTCGACATCTGCTGTCTCAGGAGAATCCCACATAACGGCAAAAACAGCTGCGTTGCCAGTCTCAACCTGAAGTGTCTGGATCTGTTTGCCCTCGTTGACATTCAGAACCTTCAGATCCTCGTTGGCCTGTAAGGTGTTAACATCAGTATCACCGGTACTGCTGTTATAATGAAGCTTCTCAACGGTTACACTCGTGCTGGCTGCATCGGTAAGCTCCGGTGCTGCCGGTGTCTTGTACTCAAAAGTTACTCTGACTCTGCCGTTCGGCTCGACTCTGTTTCCATCGCCATCAGCAAAATACACATCATACGCAAAAAAACCTCTCAGGCTGCTGCCCTTGTCTGTAGCTGCTGCTGAAAGCTTCTGAGAAACTGTATCATAAGATACGGATGAATTCTCGTTTACGCCGTCAGCCTTCAATGCTGTATTCTGCGGAAGAGCTCCGTCCTCCAGTGCCTCTGCTGTTACTTTAACAGAATCATTTTCATATGTAAGCGTCGATTGCTGCGCCTGTTCCGTTTCCTCCTGGTCAGCGCTGCTTACATCCGGTGTCGATTCTTCGGCCGCTGGTTCAGATGTAATTTCGCCATCTGTAAATATATCCTCCGTTCCATCTCCGAACGCCTCACTCGCGGAGATCGTATATGCACTCGGCATACAGGATACCATCAACGCCAAAGCCACCATAAATGCCAGGAGTTTTCTGATCTTATTATTCCTTAATTTTTTCATACCTTTCCCGCTTTCCTATGTGTGCATTAACGTGTACTGTATTTCTTATTACTTTACTTCTGTTTATATTCCTTTCTCTTAAAAAAGCTTCATGTTTTTAGCCGGTGAGTAAACAGGTTACACCTTTTCAATATTTTACCCTTATGTGATTGTAGTGTCAATATACCAGGCATTTTTGGTAAGGATATTGACATTATCAGATGCTATCGAAAATCAGTCTTCAACTCCTCCTTCTTAACTTACTCGTTTACTGGTTCTTTTCGTCTGATTTCTCCGATAAAATCTGACTATTCGTGATATTTATTATACAACACTACCAGTTGTTTTGTAAGGCCCGTTTTTTCAAAAAAAAGTGCCTCTGTCACTATTTTAACATGAATTTCTTCAGCTCATCCCGCTTCTTGACATTCAGCTTGCAAAAGATATCCGTAAGGTAATGCTTGACAGTATTAATGGAAATCCCCAGATGCTCTCCGATCTCCTTATTGGTCCATCCCCCACTTGCCAGCATGGCAATAGAAAACTCCATCGTCGACAGCTCCCCCGTAACCTTTCTCCGGTTTTCCGGATTATGAAGCGCCATCCAGCCCCTGCTGAAAGAAATCACACCCTCTGTGATCCGCTGATACGCCTCCGGATCCCGGTTCCGGATACAAGCCTCGATCAGCCCCCGCAAAAGCCCATGATGCTCAATAAAAGGCTCCAGAAACCCATCCATCTTCGCCAGCTCCCAGCTCCGGAGCATCTCCTCCTGCGCCTCCTGCTTATGCTTTCGGTTGATCGCACACACCGCCATCATACAGTGGATATACGTCATACTGATCGGATACGACCTCTCCGCCATAAACAAAGCAGCCTTCCCCATCCCATAAGCACTCCATATCTCCCCGTTAAGATAAGTATGGTGCGCCATCACATACGTGGCAAAAAGCCTCAGCCCCTCAGGAAGCATCCTGCTGTACTCCCCAAAAGCAGGCATCCCATCCGTAGGCAGATGAAGCAAAACCGCCCCCACATACCCCGCCAGAAGACAGGACGCATAAACGTCCTTAGGAACCTTCTTCTTCATAGCAATCTTCACACAGGACTGGATCCCCTCCATCCCCCGCTTAGCCGCCGCCACATTCCCCAGCGACAGATTAGAATACCCATACAAAATACACGCCGAAAGCTTCAGCTCAATAACCCTGCTGGACAGATACCCCCTCGTGATCTCACAACACTCCTCAGCCTGCCCCGTAAAATAAAAAAGCTCAGCCCGCGCAATATTCCTCAAATCCACATCCACAAACCCCTCAACAACCTCCCGAGCCCTCCCAGGCTCAAAAGACGAATTCAAAAGCGGCAAATACACATACAACCCACTCTCCTCCAAAACCAAAACCCAGGCAGCCCCCAAAAGACCACCCTCAAAACCAAACCAACAAACCTCCGAAGCCCTCACACAAACCACATCAACACACATCCGAAGCCCATCACACACCCCTCATCAACACACATCCGAAGCTCATCTCTCAAGCCACATCAGCACACATCCGAAGCTCATCTCTCAAGTCCCACAAAACAGTCACCAAAACTCCGGATATCAATCAACCAGTCAATCAGTCAACCAATCAGGCCAACCATCTTTTTCCATAATTATAATCCAAAATACTCCAAAAATAAATTTAAATATTACACAAAAACACCACACCCTATCCAAAACAGCCTCTA
>OLWR01000126.1_pt1 | contig 50558 bp, 39 predicted proteins | sample 1673531 | NCBI WGS metagenome assembly OLWR01 (sample SAMEA103958114, study PRJEB25191) | human gut metagenome | reverse complement strand
AGTAATAAGGGCAAATAGGTTTTTTCGGCCTATTTTGCAACAAATTGGAGGTGAAATTCTATGAAACAAGCTCGTATCCATTGCCCTTACTGCGGGTCACTTGCCACGCTGCGCCCGGCAAGCGTGATTCATGGCCTGTCCGATATTTCCGCAGGAACGTACCTGTACGTCTGCCGCCGCTGGCCTACCTGTGACGCTTACGTCACAGCTGACCGCTGCACGAAGCAGCCCCTCGGCACCCTTGCCAACGGAGATTTGCGGCACAAACGCATTCTTGCCCACCATGCACTGCACAGTGTACAGACGCAGCTTGGTATGAGTCGCGACCAGAGCTACCGCTGGCTGCAAACGCAGATGGGTCTGCCCGGAGATCAGGTACATATTGCCAAGTGCGGCGACTACCGCTGTGAGCAAATCATCCACATCTGCGAGAATGCGACTGCGAGGTGACGGCTATGAAATGCGTAAAACGGCTTACACTGCCCAACGGCGGTTGGTAGAAGAAAATCTGACCATCGTAGAGCGCGTCCTGCGGTTCGACATCAATGCCAATCCCTGCGTTGCCGGTCTTGGCTATGAGGACTTGTATCAAGAGGGCTGTGTCTGGCTCTGCAATGCAGCACTGACCTTCGACCCAGCGCGTGGCAGCTTTGCATCCTATGCCCGGCGGGTCGTACAGAATGGCCTTATCGGCTATTGCCGCAATGTTTTGAGTGAGTATCAGCACACTGTTTTGCTTGGTGATTTGGAGCCCGCTGTACTTACTGCCTTGGAAGTTCAAAACGCGATCTCAAGTCATACAAAGTGTGAGACTCCCCTGCTGCTTGTCGCTGCAGAATCTCAATACAGCGGCGTGACCCGCAAGGGCATCAATGCGCTGGCGTTGCAAGTCTCCGGCATACCGCTTACCGCAGTTGCCGTCCGCATGAGTGTCCCGCCCAACCACGTTTCGGCGTGGATCAGCCGTGCCATCCGCAAACTGCGAAACAACGAATCTTTTCTCTCATCTCTACACGAAAATTGAAATTTGGAGGAACCTTTATGAAAATGCTTTACACTGCCAATGGCCGCTATATCCGCTGCTGCACCGAGGAAGGCATCCGCCCGGTCATTATTGTCTGCGACAAAGAATACGAGGTCGATGTGCAGGAGTTTATGCTCTGGTCCATCCTCAACTGGCGCATCCTGCGGGAAGAAGAAATCGGCAGCTACTACGAGAAAATGGCGAGCAATACCAACGTCACCATCCACCGCAGCTGGCAGGACTGCGTGCAGCGCCTGCTGGTGCGTGGTCTCATTGTGGCCGGCACCAGTGATACAGAATATGATGCGCTGTATGATTTGCTTGCCTGCCGATTCATTATTCCCATCGGCGCGGCATGGCCGCTGCGGGTGCTGTCGTTCCTGAAACTGACATTTTTGGAGGGCATCTCATGGAAAATGACTCGCCGCCTGTTCCATGTGGATGCCCGCAGTTCCTGCGAGAAAAAGGTCATTCGCCTTGCCCGGCAGACTCCCCTCTCCTGCGCAGAGATCATCAAGTGCATTGAGATGGACATCCGCCGCTTAAAAGACGGCTACGATGTGCTGGATAAGCTGTACGGTGACAACGACCTGAACTGCGATAACTTCGCTCAGGCTGTTCGGGAGTACCGTTGCAGCCGCGAGGTCATCACAGCGGTGGCAAACCTTTATCTGCGGCAGCAGATTATGCTTGATACTTACTGATACGATAATTACCAAAATGAAAGCGGAAGATTCCCGCTGTTTTAAATGAGAATCTTCCGCTTTTTATTCATGTTATTGCTGTGGGACTTTTTCCATCAGATCATCTATACTGCAATGCAGGACACGTGCCAAGCGCAGCAAGGTTTCCCCTTGCGCCTTGTTAATGTCTTTCTGGCGTTGCTCATATTGCTGGATGGTGCGCACAGGGATTTCTGCCTGTCGTGCCAGTTCCGACTGGCTCATTTCGGCCAGTGTGCGCAGGCTCTTTAGGTTTGTTTCCGGCTTTGCTGCACGGTACAGTTCGTTCATCTTATCAGCAAACTGGCGAACGTCCATTTCATGGTAGGGCGTATACAGCATTCGCACCTTGGAAATCGGCACAGCCTGCTCAATTTCAGAGAAGCGCAGCCCGGTATCCCACTGGTAATATGCGATAGCCCAGCCCGTCCAGTATTCGGGACTGCGGTCATACGCATAGGATGCCTTGCGGACGGGTTCTGGCTCCCCCGCCTGTTCCAGTACCCTGCGGGCAAGTTCCACACCGGAAGTGCCTGCCAAAATAGTGCTATCACCGAGTTCAAAGCGATGGGAAATCTCGCTCATTAAAAACCAGTTCCATACTGTTTCCAGCGGATACTGTAAATCATTGACCATGTAGTCCAGCATACGCGCAAGACATTTTTGTGCAGCGGTAAGATAATTTTTATCGTAAGCGTGGATCACTGGGCTTCATCTCCTCGTCAAGGATGGTTGTAATGTAAAGATCGCCCCTTTGGCGGCGGTTCCGCTCTACATCAAAGTATTGGCGGCGGGCGGTCTGGTCACGGAACGCTTTCTTCTTATACCATTCTTTGGCGTCTGCTGTATCATAGCCCATAAATTTCAGCTGCTCAAAGGCTTTTCGGCTTTTCAGTACAAATTGCTGACCCAGTTTGCCAAGGCGCATAGCGTTACACAACTGGCGATACGAGATTGCACCGTTGATAAAGTCAGAGGCAAAGGAAAAGTAGCTGTCATCGGCGCGATATCCGATAATGATATCTGCCGTTTTGTAGTCCAGATGAAAGTTCTGTAAGAGATAATCCTTAGCTTCCGCCGCCAGCGGTGTGGACGCATCAAACTCACGGTTTTCAAGCAGAATCGTCAGCCAGTGCAGCATTGTATATTCCGGGGCATTCAAATCGAGAATCGTCAAACCGTCACATTCGATTTGATATTCATTTGCATAACCGTTGTGGTCAATACTTACGCCCCACTCTTTCGCCATGTTCGGGTTTTCGGTGCAGTAGAAGCCAACGCCATAGTCATTGTAGGGCTTTCCATAGCCATATTGGGGCTTTTCAATAATGTGATTCGAGCCGTGATAAATCGTCTTTTTCATCAGACCACCTCCTCATTGCAATTATACTCCTGCGGGAGTATAATTGCAAGTGTGATATTGTCGTTGTGCAGGTGTCCACACAAAATCCATTATTGACAACCACAAGATATAGTATTATAATGGCAATGTAGATGATTTTTATGCTATATAAGCATACGCTGTTATTTTCGTAATCGGTGCCGGTAGTAGATGGCATTGCGCTGAATTGGGCGCGGTGTTTTCCCTGCCGGCACTTTTTTATATAGATATTTCCTGCCGTTGGCAGAAAGGAGTGAACCAAGAATCCATCCGCATCCCGCATGGCCGCCGAACAGTGGCCGCACCTTGGGCTGCATCAAGTGTTCAGAACGGACACCTGATGCAGCCCTTTTTGTTTTGTGAAAGGACGGTAATCGACAATGAAATCTGACAATGCCATCTGGAACGGTACAAGTATTTTCGTGGGCATCATTGTAGCCATCGCCGCGTTTGTGCGCGGCGCGCTGCTGCTGCCGCTTCTGCTTGTTGCCTGCTCCATCTGGGAACTGTATGTGCTGCACCATCTGCGCAGCAGCCTACCGGCAGTCCCCAAGAAGAAAGCAAAGGCACCCCGCCGCACCAAGTTTGTGGTGCCGGACATTGAGGACGAACCGCTCAGCGACATTCTGCTGCTTCATGTGAACCAACGCGTCACCGCTGCGCTTCGCACGGCGGACAGCAACATCACATGGGAATGGGCCACCAAAGATCCGCTTGCTATCGTCAAAGAGGGAGGGCGCTGCCTGATTCGTGTTCACGGATTGGACGGCTTTGAGAGTGCCGAGGTCGTTTTGGACAAGCAGGCTCACTTGCGGTGCGAGTTGATCAACACCGTGCCGCTGCGCCCAAATCCCACGGCAGACACGCCTGAAAAACCGCGTATTCCCGCTGAGACTCCCCCACTGCCCGACCCGCGCATTTGGTATGAAACTGAGGGACGCGCAACGCTGGAGGGCATAGTGGCCGACCTCAGTTCCCGCGGGCATCACTCGATGACCGTGCAGGAGGACGGTCACATCCAGCTTACGGATGGCAGCACATCGGTACTCCCGGAACTGCACGGTTTCCCACCTGTGGGCTGCTGGGAAAAGTTGAAACAGGTCTTTGCAGGAGATGGGCTGGCCGCCGAGGAAACTTCCGGCAAGCTGGTTCTCTCGTGGTAAAGGGAGGTTTCGCGTATGAAATCCGGTGTATCCTTACAGCAGATGCTGACCGAAGTGAAACGGCAGAGCGAGTCCAAGGAGGACTACCTCATTGCCCCCAATCGCCTGCGGATGGAATCCTACGGCAAAGAAATGTTTTTGCACCTGTCGGACGACAGCGGCACTGAACTAATCGAGCCCATGACCATCACCGGCATCGCCCATCGGCAGATCGGCACTCATCTGCGCATCCCCGCCGCCTACTATGACCGTATGCGGGAGGAACGCCCCGACCTGCTGGCCTACAACGCCAACACATGGTTCAAGCAAGAAAACAGCCAGCGTATGCTGCGCACCTTGGACGGCTCCGCCCGTGCGTACCTGAGCAATCGCTACCGCCGCATCGACAATATCGACATTGCCGGAGTGACGCTTCCGATTCTCGGCGGGCTGCCTGACATCCGCTTTGAAAGCTGCCAAATCACCGAAAGCCGTATGTACATCAAGGCCGTGAACCCCCGCTTGCAGGCGGAGGTATCCCCCGGCGACATTGTGCAGGCAGGGGTCATCATCAGCAACAGCGAGGTCGGACTTGGTTCCGTCAGCATCCAGCCGCTGATCTATCGGCTGGTGTGCAGCAACGGCATGGTCGTGAATGAAGCCGCCGCCCGCCGTAACCATGTGGGGCGTGTTACAGATAGCGAGGAAAATTTCAGCGTCTACTCCCAAGCAACTTTGGACGCGGAGGACAAAGCCTTTGTCATGAAGATTCAGGACACCGTGCGCGCTGCCGTGGAAGAAGCGCGGTTCGCACAGGTCGTCGGCAAAATGCAGGAGGCCAAAGCCGCACAGATGGATACCCGTGATGTGCCGGCCGTCGTCAAACTTGCCAGCAAAGAGTTCCACATTACCGACAGCGAAAGCACTGGCGTATTGCAGCGGCTGATCGAATCCAACGATTTGACGCTGTATGGTTTATCCAACGCCGTGACCCGACACAGCCAGGATGTGGAGAGCTATGACCGCGCCAGTGAATTGGAAAGTATCGGTTACAGCATTTTGACCATGCCCACACAGCAGTGGTCGAGAATCAACCAGGCAGCTGCTTGATGCTGCCCTACATATAGGAGGATTTTTTATGTCTATGATGAACGCTAACGCCGCAGCCACCACCGCCATGACCGCCAACGAACCGCTGGATTTTGTGCTGCCCGAAATGGGCGATGCCGATTTCAGCAGTGAGGAACTTGCCGAGGATAGGGACGGCTTTACGATGTCCTTTCCCCGCATCAAGATTCCCGCAGGCGGCGTGCTGCAGTTTGAATTGCCCACCGGCGACCCTCAGCACCCAGATTACAGCCCCACTCTCACCGGCGTGATTTTGTTCAATCACGCAAGCTGCGCCTACTGGCCGGAGGGCGATGAGTACAGCGACGATGTACCGCCGCTCTGCTCCTCTGTAGACGGCAAACAGGGCTACGGTGAACCCGGTGGTGTCTGCGAAACCTGTGCGTTGAGCCAATTTGGCAGTGCCGCCAATGGTCGCGGCAAAGCCTGCAAGAATATGCGGGTGCTGTACTTGCTGCGCAGCGGGGAGTTTATGCCGCTGGCGATCAATCTCTCTCCCACCAGCATCAGCCCGTTCCGTGAGTTTTTGAATCAGGGTTTTGTTTTCCGCAACCGTGCCACCTACGGCAGCCTTGTGGAGATTGGATTGAAACGCCAGACGAACCCGGAGGGCAAGGATTACAGCGTTGCCACGTTCAAGCGCTTGGGCGATTTCCACGGCGAGCAGCTTGCCGCTGTGCGCAAGTACGCCTTGAGCTTCCGTGAGCAGATTCGCGGCATGAACCGCCAGCGCATCGAGGCAAAACGTGAACAGGATGATGGTCTTTGTGATGTGGAGAGCTGCGCTACCGCCCCTGCGACCGCCGATGGCAGCTTTTGCATCGGGGCATCGGTGAACGGTGACACGCAGCCGCTGCCCGCGTAACAGTTTATGAAGGAGGTGCTTTATGCACGATATTCCGTTGAATGATACTCAGCGTATTTTTGCCGACAAGAACCACAACCTTGTCTACAAGTTTCTGCACGAGAAGAATCTGCCTGCCAGCGAATATTATGACATCGTCATTTTCGGCTATCTGCGGGCCGTACAGCGGTATCTGACCGACCCGAACCTTGCAGGCTATTCCTTTGCCACGGTTGCGTGGCGGGCGATGGAAGGCGAAGTTGTCAATACCCACCGCACCGACAAGCGCCGTTTCCGCGTCATCCGTTTTGTTCGTCCCCGTCAGTCTTACACCGGGCATCTGACCCGGCATTCAACACCAACGGTAACGGACGAGGAAGCGCTGCGTGAAAGTGAGGTTGCATTGCTTCTGCACGCCCTCGCCAAGCGGGTAACGCCCCAGCAGATGGAAATTATCCGTCTGCGCACCAAAGGCTACCAGACGAACGAGATCGCGCAGATGCAGAACACCTCGCTGTACCATGTGAACACGCTGCTGGATAACGCGCGGTTCATCGTGGTGGAACTGTGCAGAGATGCTTAAAGGGAGGCAAGGACAGAATGAAAAAGCGGAAGCTGGAGCTTTACATTACCGGCAAACTCATGTCCGCACTGATGGTGGGCAGACCCGCCATCTTCAGTACGGGCGGCGAAATGTACCATACGGCTCCTGTAGTGAAGATTCACGAAACCGAAACGCAGGAGATCCACTTTGAAACATCCACCACCCATTATTACATCAAGCCTCGCCCTTTTGTACTCGCGGTCCTCAACCCGCGCCGACAAACGCTGGCCGCGTGTGCGTAAAGGGTTGAATGTTCGCAGAATGATTTAATTACAGCCGTGGCGGCGCTTTGCTGCCACGGCTTCTTTTGACGGAATAAGAGGTGAAATTGACTATGTATGAAGAAAAAGTACGCAAATTCAAGTGTTATTACTGCTCGGACTGTAAACTCTATGCCGGGTCTGAAACGAAAATAGTTCACGGTCGGCGCATGAAACCGAACACAAAATACTGCACCGGCGGCAAAAAAATCATCATCTTTCGCTCTGATGACCCCAAGGTAAATGTACCGAAATGGTGTCCTAAGCGGCGCGTGCCGCCCACATTGCGGATTTACAACTTCCGTTCACCGGAAATCGAGGCAGGAGAGAGCATGCTTGCGGCCAACGGAATCTCGTTTTTCCCATACCCCAGCCGCTATGCAGTGCGGTATGAGGGAGAGTCACCTTATACGGCGATGGAATTTGCAAAGCAAATCAAAAATCATTCTTTGGCAGAGTTGCTCTCTATGCAGCTATTGCCCTATGAAATTCTGGAAATCGACGATGGCATCCGCCCGTACTGTTTCCTTGTAGAACGTCTCGGTCACGTGCGGTGCATCCGCTTCAAAAGCGATATTGCACGCGAAAACAAATATGATGGTTAACTTGATTTTGTTGGGACTTCGCAGCCTTACCAGTTATAGTTACTTGTAAGATCGTCAATTTTTGTTATCATTTCGCCTGCACAACTGTCAATAGTCCGCATGATGTAAACGCCATAAGTTCCAATCAAGAGTAAATATCAAGTTATTTTTCCAGTAAAAGTGGCCACTCATCATATGAGCGGCCACAATGTTATAAAAGTCTCTTTTTACAAATGCCGATTAATGCCCGGATTTTCTATGCGACCTCTTGCGCATATTCAGATTCTTCTAGCGGAATTGTAGAATCACTTGCAGGCTGTGCACTTTCGGGCGTTGCAATTTCTTCCACATTTTCACTATCCTCATACAGGGCACTTTCTTCCGGAGAAGTTTCTTCACTGGCAGTTTCTTGTTCTTCCGTGGATGCTATAGTAACTGGAATATCATGTTCCTCTGCATCAACATCCGATTCCGAACTTTGAATCGCTGCGTCACTTACCTTCAGCAGTCTTACTGCATCAATGTGCACCGTTGTTCCGCCAGAAGATTTGACATAGAATCCAACATTGATTGTTCCATTCGTGACAAGCACATTTGAAACCTGCACACGATGCCAGCCACTTCCCGTCTGCGGCATATCCTGATAAATCGCATCACCACCATAATCTACAATCTCCAAGCGCCCTATCATTGGAGCAGTGTTAGACACTTTGACCCATGCATCAACATTGTAAGTTCCATTTGGCACAGAAACATTTTGGTGAATACTCTGCTCATAGGCACCGCTAGAATAGAAATATGCCCGTTTGTCACCTGCAATGGGGGACTCCGGTGGATTCGTTCCAGATCCAGAATCTATACCATAGGCGGAGTTCTGACCATCAGGACACCATTCGTACCAGTTCGAATTCATCGATGTATTCCGTTCAAAGTCTCCATTGTCCAAGAGGTTTTCTGTGGGACTGGCTCCATCCTTCACTTTGATTTCCACTTTGTCTATATTGATGGATCCGGTGTTGCCATTATCCATCCGAAGAGAAATCTCGTTCCGACCTTTCTGCAAGGCAAGATTTTCAGTACAATTTTGCCATTCGTTCCAGTTTCCACCTACACTTGTAAAATCAATAGTTTTTACAAATGCCCCATTAACATAGAGATTCAAATTTTTTGTTTCCTGATTACCATTCGCATATCGGAACGTAACCGGATAATCGGCCGTTGCGGGGATTTCCACATCGAATGTGACTCGTGCATCAACATTCGTCAATGTATCCACAAATCCCGTTCCACTGTAGAACCAATGGTCTTGATTCGTCTTCGCGCTTCCCCACAGAGCAGCATTTTCAGCTTCTTCCACAATCGTATCCGGTGCATACGGAACAGATAGATAATCAACATTTACAAATCCACTATCCCCTGCGGCCTGATTGTATTCGAGCTTGATGGCATTTAATCCTGCTGCCAGATCAACATTGACCGTAGAATCCATCCATGTATCCCAATTTCCTGTTGGTTCAAAACCAATCTGATTCTGGTACGTGCCATTGCTATATACCGATAGCGTTTTTGGGGTTGTATCGCCGTTGGAATAGTGAATGGGCAGGCTGTAGGATCCTGCATCAGGAACTTTCACATAAAATGTGATTGCAGCTTCGTCAGCTTCCAATTTGTCAACAAATCCCGTTCCGGAATACCCGGAATGATTCTCATTCACTGCTGCCATTCCATCGGTATTTTTTCCTGACAGCGATGCATATTCTGCCTCATATTTTTGGCTGATACTGCCAGTTCCGCCATTTCCTTGAATTTTAAAGGAAGTTTCATTCGTTAATCCAGCCGGCACTTTCACATAGGTAACATTCCCATATACATCAGCGCTTGTGGTCCACGCCGCTGCACCAGACGCAAAGAGCTCATTGTAGTCTGTGCATTTTGCAAGTTCCTGACCCTCATACGTAACAGACTCTCCAGCTTGACCATGAATTGCAAAATACATCCAACTAACATCGTTGGTAAACTTGCCTTCCCGGTTTCCGACAGTAATGGTTGTACTATCCCCAGTTTTGCATTGAGTAATGCTCTGCTTCAAATATTGTCCGTTCTCATAGTTGTAGGACTGCCCATCATCGTCATAATACTCAAAGGATGTACTCGTACTAGAGGGGAAAACGTCAACATATAGATGTTCAACCGACTTTTCTCCGACGTAGTTCTCCACATCCTGAGTAGGGATAATGCCGCCTTCCTTTACAAACATAGGAATGTCTGTCCATGTCTCGCTGTTCAGAGAATACGGAATATATTGTCCACCCTCATACACCGTACCGCGGTTGTAATCAATCCAGCGACCTTCCGGAAGATAAATCCACTTACAACTCGCACCACGTTCTGTAATTGGAGCTACTAACAGATAGTCACCAAACATCCATGCATCAGAATAGTTGGCTAGATTTTCATCATTCGGATAGTCATACAGAAGCGGATATACCAATCCGAGCCCTGTTTCATACGCCGAATGCTCATAAGAATACATATACGGCATAAGGGAATATCTCATACGGATTGCCGTCTTCGCATTTTCTTCCGCAGTCGATCCAAAATACCACGGCTGACGTTGCTGATAATTTGTACCATGAACACGGTCAACAGGAGTAAGTGCAGCAAATTGAAGCCATCGCGTGTACAGTTCGGGTGACGGATTTTCAATGTTCCCAGAATTCTGGTTAAAACCACCACCGTCAGAGCCCCACTTCATTTGGCCGTTGTTAATGGTAGAGAGCATCGCAACTTTCTGCTCATTAAGGCCCGCTGCCCAATCAACACGTTCGCCTTTATAGAACTGTGTTGCGACATCACCAGACCAAATGCTTGTGGCATACCGCTGTGTACCTGGATAGTAATTTCTCGCAGTTTGCCATACTCGGGTTCCTCCATCTGTGTAATTACGCTGCCCTTCATACAAGGCCTGCGAAATAAACATCGTAGAGAAATTTCCAAACCAGTATTGTGCATCACCCGACGAAACTTTATCCGTTTCATCATTCCACCAGCCAACAATGCCCTTATCAAAGGCATCTTGAGAATGTTGCCACCACCATGCACGCTCATCGGCCTTATATGGGTCAATGCTGCGGACAGTGACCGGAAGGAAATAATCTGTATATGCTTGGTGCCCCGGGTAGAAGAAATCGTGTTCCTGTGCGTATTTCCCTTGCTGCGTCACAGTCCCATCAGATAGCTGTGTTACAATGCGCGGCTTTGTAATGCCAATAAGTTTAATTCCTTTTTCGTCCATTTCATTTTTCAAGGAAGTTGACGCCGCACTCGGAAAATTATCGGTGTTCCATGCGAATTCACCATAATTATCTTCGCCATACTTTTTCCAATCATAGTCGAGCGCATACGCATCAATTGGGATATTTTTTGCGCGGTAAGTGTCTACCATGTTGTTTAGTTCGTCTTCATTGATGTTCCACTCGAAATTGGAAAATCCCAAAGACCATTTCGGCATCATGGGAGAAGTACCTGTAATCTTTGCATATCCCGCAAGAATCTCTTTGGGCTGACCAAGGATAATATAATACTCCACATCATCCTTTTCATAGCGGCGCCCTTCTGTAGGCGTTTCACCATAATAGAATTCCATCTTATTATCGGTCGAGTTAGTATATGGATAACCGCCATCTGAATCAATGAGCACACCATAGCCTGCCGTAGACCACATAAACGGACCTCCAGAGTTTCCCTGCTGTCCTGCAGTAGCAGTATCCGTATTATCATTTCTCAGCAGTTCCCCATTGCTTGAAAAGCAGTCATAGCTATGGATGCCATACAAATTTGATGACGATGCACGAACGAAACGAACGCCATCATCAAAAACACCACCTGAACTCGGTTCCCAGAATAGCATCGTACCATCTGCCTTCTGTACCGTCATTCTGCAGGGTTCTTTCGCAATTTCAATGCGCATATCTGCCGTAGTAACAGTAATAGGATCAGCCGCTGTGTCAATTGTTGCATCAACCGCATCCCACGACAAATTCGGATCGATCATCGGTGTATCAGGGCTTTCCGAAACGGAATTCGGCTGATAGTCTACCCGCAGAATATTGTCCTTACATACATCAATCGTCAATTTATCCGGATTGCCAGACTTCGATGCAACTGTAAGAATCAATTTCGGCCCATCTGTCGTTGCACTAAGGACATTGCCCAAACCGCTGCTATCATCAGCGAAAACATGTACTGGGAACACACATAAGGTACTAGTTGCCATTAGCGCAGCAGATAGTAAAAGCGCTGCGGTTTTCTCTGCGAAACGCATGATTACCTCCTTCTGTATTTAACACACTTTTTTACTCAATACGAATGCAATCCAAATTGATGCCTGAGAAGTCACCTTCGTTATAACAAATGTTAATGGTGTTTCTACCTACAACCACATGAATAGGCACACTAATTTCTGACCATGTATCCCAGTCCTGCGTTTTGGGCAAAGAAATCCGTACTGTTTCTCCATTAACACTAATACTTCTTTGGGCGTCTTCCGTTCCAGCAGAATAGCGAATCACTACGTTTTTTTCGGCCTCCGCGTCCTCATATACAGTGAACGCAACCGCATCACCATTCTCAGCGAATTGCTCAACAAAGCCTTCTCCATAGTAACCAGTGTGATTCGTATTTGTTGAAACGCCCGTAAGTGCTGCGTGTTCGGCTTCAAAAGGTGCTTTGGAGATGCCATTAACACAAATGGCCACCGCGTCCTTCACGGACGACTTCACATAGGTGAATTTCTCATTTGCATTGTAGAAGAAGCAGTCTGTACCGGCGACAAATTCATCCAGAGAAGAAACCTGTTGTAATTCGTTTCCGTTCGCAGTAACACTACTCGGTCTGCTTCCGAAAATTTGCGTTGTAATCTGGCTATCATATGCAGGAAGTTGTACGGTAACTTTGTGCTGATCAAAGTTTTCCGTTGCTTGAATCTCCATTGAAGTGCCGTCACTATTATTTACCGTATAGCTACTGTTCCCCTGCGGATATACTCTGAATGTGAGATTCGTATAATTATCAACATCGTTACCAATCGAACCGCCCAATTCATAGTTTGCGTTCAGGTTCATCGGGATAATGCTACCATTCTTCACATATACAGGGATGGAATCAACATCTGCATAGTATGTTTTTGTCTCCCCACCGGCAGTCAGAGCATTATGCCAAAAATCAATCCATTCACCTTCAGGCAAATAAACAGCTTTTTCTGTTTCACCTTCGTTCATCACGGGTGCCACCAGAAGGCTATGTCCAAACATATACTGCTGGTCAAGATTATAGGTATTGGCATCATCAGCAAAGTCGAGGAACATTGCACGCATCATCGGTGAACCTGTTGCAGAAGATTTAATCGATTCACTATAGATATAGGGGAGCAAATTTGTACGGGTATTTACATATTTGCGGAATACCGGAACAATCGTAGTATCACCAGTTCTTTCCTGCACATTCCACGGAGAGCGCTCTTCGCTGGGAGTCGGATCAGATTTTTCCGAATGGAATTGCATGACCGGGCAGAACGCTGCCATTTCTGTGCTACGCTTATAAAGTTCTGCATTCGGGAAATCGCCGGTAAAGCCCGCCATATCCCAACTCCAATAGGGGATTCCAGATATACCCGCATTCAAGCCAGCGCTTACAGCCTGGCGGAAAGACTCAAAAGTAGAGCTCTGGTCGCCAGACCAATAAATTCCTGCAGTCTGCGCGCCTGCCGTTCCAGAGCGACTAAATGTCATACCCGTACCCGTTTTCTGCTTAGAAAAGTCATTATACGCCTTTACATATTCTGTCGGGTAAAGGTTTCGCATCTCAGGTCCTGTCTTTCCATTCGAGAACGTCGTATTTTTTCCCCAGACCATTTCGCCGCCATCAGTTTTAAAGCCATCAATCCCAATGTCATCGAATAGGTATGCACGTTTAGACATCCACCAATTGGTTGCATCAGCATTTGTGAAATCCAACAATAGGCTATTGCCAAACCAGCCATTCTGCGGAATTCTGTACTGGCCGCCGTTCCCATCGCCAACAGCGTAGCCCTTTTCAATCATATAGGCCTCGTCGTTGTCTTTCTGTTCATAGCTATAGCTTGTCCATTTTTCAATAGGAACCTGCCACAAAATCAGCTTCATTCCATTATCATGGAGCGTTTTTGCCATTGCTGCCGGATCACTCCATTTTTCGCCATATGTAAAATCTTTACTTGTCAGAACCGCACTGCCGGACACCGGTGTGTAGGTTGCATCATTCCAAATGTAAAATGTATTTTCATCACTCCACTGTTCAAGGACAACAACTGTTGCCGGAATATCATTTTCATTTGCCTTGTTCATCGCATTGATGACTTCACTCTGTCGATCCCACTCATTGGCCGACATCCAAAGGCCAAATGCCCATTTGGGAAGTTCCTGCGGTTTACCTGTAATATCCGTATAAGAATTGATTACTTCATCCGGTGTTTCTCCGCCGATGATGTAGTAGTCCAACATCGCATCTGAAGTTCCATCCGTTTCAGTACAGAAGCTATAAGCGGAACTATTGCTGTTCGCCATATCGAATGTGGAGTAGTATGTGCTATTTAGATACAGACCATATCCGCGACTAGAATAGAAGTACGGAACAGCCAGATACGTTTTCTCATTCTGGTTTTGGTATTGGTTGTAAACATACGTGTCCACAGTCTGTCCACGCTTGTTCAAGCCGTTATAGCGTTCGCCAAAGCCAGCAAATTGCTCATCTGCTGGAGAAGTATAGCTGTCTCGGACTTTATCAATCACTTCGCTCCCATCTGTGCGCCAAGAGAGTTCACTCCCAATCGTTCCATTACCAGACAGTTCACGGTTATTGATAAGATCATAAATTTCGATGCCATAGGGGGATTTCGTTACAGTCACCCGAAGAGAATCTGTCGTGATCACAACCGTATCGTCTGTCTCGGTCAGTGCATAGTCCGAAATGCCGGAAGCAAATGCCCCTGTTCCCTTCGGAGAAAGCTGGAATCGCAAGGTTTTACTATTTGTAAAACTAAGCGACAGTTTCGGGGAAAATGTTCCCTGATCTGGAATAACATCAAAGACGATGTGATCCTGTAAGTTCGCATTCAAAGCTACTTGCTTTGCGTGCTCCCACCCTGTTACATGGAACGTAAATGGACCCACTTGTTTGAAATCTGCGCCGTCTTTTGCAGCCCAAACAGTGTATTCAACTGTATCGCCCTTTGCAAAGCTTCCCAGCGAGATTTCCCAATATGTATTGTTCCCGCTGTTATACTTCCACTCCGCACCCTTATCTGTTCTGGGCTCACCATTAACAGTATATGTAGCCCATACGGACTGTCCCGGTTCAATCGGCCATGTGGTTCCTTTTACTATAACATTTTCACCTTCTGCAGGATTGCGAGGTATGCGCTCTGTTTCGCCAATATCATAAATGCAGTTGTTTCCATAGGGTTCATGCCAAACGCCATCCAATGCAAAAGCGGATGGTGCCACCAAAGAAAGAATCAATGTGAGTCCCACAAGTAATGATACTACTCTTTTCATCGTAACCTCCCTGATTGATTTTCTATCAAGTCTGCCAGTCTTTTATTGCAAGCAATTGACTTAACGATAGAAGCGGATAATTGACGTTCGGGCAATCTTTTGCTGGCCCGATTCCAGCCACCAGAAAGCCCCCATTGAGGGCGGCTTTCACACCTGCCTCTGCATCTTCAACGACAAGGCAATCACTTGGCTTCTGGTGCAGCTTTTCTGCCGCCAGCAAAAAGACCTCCGGATCTGGTTTTGAATGTAAAATTTGATTTCCATCTACAATAGCATCAAAGAACTTTCCAATTCCAAGTTTTTCTACAATAAGCGGTGTATTCTTGCTTGAAGATCCGATAGCCATCGGGATATGGACGGCATGCAGCTTTTCCAGCACTGCCCATGCATCATCTGCCAAATCCTTTGAAGTTATATTTTGTAGTAGCTCTCTGTAGATATTGTTTTTCTTTTCTGCAAGCAGAAATTTTTCCTGCTCGCTATAACGGACCGGTGAATTGCGCAGGATTAGTTTGAGACTCTCCATCCGCGAAACGCCTCGCAGCTGGTTATTGACTTCTCTATTAAAAGGAATATGCAATTCATCAGCTATGGCTTTCCATGCCATATAGTGATATTCATCTGTATGGCACAGAACACCATCTAAATCGAAAATAATAGCGTTCATAGGCAAATCCTTTTGACTGCAAATAAACAGCCTCTTGCTGTGTGCTAAAGCCTCTTGCGGTCAGCAAAAATGGTGAATTTGAACGGTTTCTGCTCCAGTTCCTTCCACGCGGACCTTTTCATTTTTCCACTCGCAGGTAAGAACCGATTCATTTGTGGTGAAAGTACTTTGGCAGTCCATTATTAAATTTTTTATTATGTTCCCTTTGTACACCGTTGCAATAGAATAATCTGTATTTTTGTACAATGTTATGTAGAACGGCGTAGACAATGTTTCATATTCTTCCTGCGTCTCGATTTTAGCACCAATCGCTTTCTCTATTGCAGCCTTTTCCAACACCAGAATGTAGCAGTGCTTGAGCTCATTTAAGATTTCCAGCGAGGCATAATCGGCATCACCACTTACAAAAGCATGTGCATCAGCATACTGCATTTTTGTGCGGCTAGCTACTACGATAGTACTATTCGGATACTGTTCCTGGTACGATGCGATATCCAGAATAAAATTCATCTGGCAAGTGATTGACGGTAATTCGTTATAGCCATCCAAAAGAAGAAGCGCATTATTGCATTCGTCTTCCTCCAACTGCTTTTTAACCTCTGCCAAAAGTCGATTTCCGCTCCGACTATCATCGGAGAACCCGCTGTAAACCTTCTTTAACGACAGATAGACTGCCGGATTTTTCCCGGCGTTGTTCACCTGATTCATTACCCCATACAGGGTATACGTTTTTCCTACACCACCACATGTCTGTGTCCCGATTCCCTCAAGTTGAAAGAATCGACATTCCTGATGTTCTTTCAAAATTCGCAGCATCGGATACAGACTATCCTTTTCGTCATCCTTACCATAGTCATACTTTTCATTTTCAGGAACTTTTTCACTGCCTACATATTCAAGCGGTGGAATTAGTTCATTGCTAATATTCTGCGGTTGAACAGGGCAAGGCTTCACCTTACGTTTTTTGGGCATAAGCTCTTGTATAAGTTTTTGAATTGTTTCATTAAGTTCCTTTTTAACTTGATAAATAATATTGTCTGTCTGATTGTTAATAGATATTCTCAGAGAAAGCTCAATTTGTTCACTCAGATACTTCAGCACCGCTTCCATGCCGATAAGCATCAATTCTTTTGCCTGTTCTTGAGCTATCGTATCACTTTTTTCAATGTAGCTAATACCCTCTGCAATCAACTCACCTTTTCGTTTTTCTCTTTTATCATAGTCCGTTTCTACAAGGATTTCTTCCACTTCATTTATAAATGCTTTGCTGCTGATATACACCATGAATCCCTCGTAGGCGAATTTCTTCGAGGCGTAAACCTTTGTCCGCCGATTGTATGTCTCTTTTACATAGTTTTCAAGCTTCTTCTTATCGATATACAATTTAATTTTTTTCGTAACAAAGTCTTTGCCTTCACTGTATACGGATTCTGTTGGATTTTCGCCCAGAATATCCAAAATTTCCTTGATTGCCATTTAAATTCCTCCTTTTTAGGCACAATTTTCTTGATATTCCTGTCAAAAAATGTTGCCATACTGCGTAAAGTATTTCTTCTTTAATTCTACAAAAAATTCTGATGGCTTTCAATTGTGATTTTCACTGAATAATTCATCTTATTTTCGGCACACCAAAAAGCTGTTGTGTTTATTCGATTGAATTCAAACCTCAGGCTCTATTGCAATCGCACTTATTGTAGTGATTGCAATAAAGTTTTTTCTTAAAATATAAAATCATTTTCTAAAAGTGAGTCAAAATCCTTAATTTCTCTCTGTTTAGTAATTGAAAGAATTCTTTCGACAAACTAAAACAGGGAGTGTTTCTATGCCATTCAAAAGACAGAAATCCAACGTATCCCCGCATTACCACGACACACGGACACTTTTGAGAAAGTACCGGGATGTCATGTGGAATTTGGAAGTATCCGATCTCGATTTGCAAGAGGAATTCAAGGCCGAGTATGGGTTGTCCACGGATGCACTGTTTGTGGACAGCGAGGTCAACAAGGGCGGCAATCGGCTGGAAAACTATGCCCGTGCCCTGGAACGCAGCAAAAAGATGATGCAGATCATCGACACTGCAATCGACTTGATGCGCCGCAAGCACAAAAAAGGCGAGTTCTATTACTGGATTTTGTACTACGCCTATCTCTCTCCGCAGCAGTGCGAGAACGCGGGCGCAATTTTGCAGTCGCTCGAATCCAAGGGAATCTCTATTTCTCTGCGCACCTACTATGTCCACAGGGATGAAGCTATTGAGGTTCTTAGTTCGATCTTGTGGGGCTACACCTCCCAGGATTGCGAGAAGATCACCAATCTGCTGACTCCTGATTGACCCTGCACAACATCCGCAATAAATCCGCATAGCCAAAGCCTTTTTTTCTGCACAGCCAATTTGTTATCATGGTAATAGCCTACTTTTGGCGATTTCTTAAAGTGTTTTTGCACACAGGAGGTTTCAATGACTAAGAAAAACGTGTATTCTTGCTCTCATAAGCGCGTAAAAGCAACCCTCTGCGCCGCCATGTGCAGCGTACTGACTGCGATGCCAGCTTTCGCAACAAGCGGGAATAATACCGCAACCGGCACCACCGTCTGGACGAAAGCCAACGAGATCATGCAGGATGTCTACTCGCAGATTATCTCTATTTCCACCGTCACAGCCGTGGTCTGCGCGGCCGTTGCTCTGTTGTTAATGAACTTTTCCAAGAACGGCAAAACCGTGGATGACTCCCGCGCATGGCTCAAGCGCATTGCCATCACGTGGGCGATTCTGAACGGTCTCGGCTTCATCATGGCCTACGTCACACCGTTCTTCCAGGGCGGCACTTGGAATCCGTAAACAGACCCGACTCGCAAAAGGAGGTGATTGCCTTTGGGCATTTTAGACGGCATTGTTGATTGGCTGGCAACGCAGGTGATGAACTTACTGGATTTAGCATCCACATCAGTACTCGGAGCACTTGGCTGCAACATGGATACGTTCAAGCGGTACTTCCCTGCCGCTTCATCCATGTACGAGATTTTCATCTGGACGGCTATCGGTCTGGTGCTGCTGAACCTTGTGTGGCAGCTCTACCGCTGCTATGGTGCAGGGTTTGATATTGATACCGAGAACCCCATCAATTTGGTAGTACGTTCCGTCATTTTCCTGCTGCTGATTTGGTACTGCGATGACATCGTCAACCTCGCCTTGCAGATTGGCGGCACGCCCTACAACTGGATTCTGGACAGCAACTTGCCCGGCGTGCAGTTCGGAGACTTCAATTCCGTACTTCTTGTCATCATTGGCGTGATTGCCAACGGCTCAGTGGCCTTGATTGCGCTGATTCTTGTTGTGATTCTCGCATGGAACTACTTAAAGCTGCTTTTGGAAGCTGCCGAGAGATATGTTGTGCTGGGGATTCTGGTCTTTACTGCACCACTCGCCTTTTCCATGGGAGCGGCGCGTGGCACAAACAACATTTTCAAAAACTGGTGCCGGATGTTCGGTGGGCAGCTTCTACTACTGATTATGAACGCATGGTGCTTAAAGCTATTTGTTAATATGGTCGGTGAGTTCCTTGCCAATCCACTGTCCTTATAGGGGATTTTTTGCATGAAAAAAACTTTGTTTACTCTATTCACCGCTATTAACCTTGCACTTCTGTACTGCCCAGCCGCTTTTGCCTTGACCGAGGATGAGGCTGCTGCGGCCGTGGATGCGCAGGGCAAAGATGCTGTATCCGGGAATCTATTCCTATGGCTGCTGTGTGCCATCGCTTTCCTGAAAGTCGCCACGAAGTTGGACGGCCTCCTGCATTCGCTGGGCATCGGCGTTTCGCGTTCGCCCGGTTCGATGCTGTCTGAGGCGCTGCTGGCTTTCCGTGGCTTTGAAATCGGCAAAGCCTTTATGGGGCTGGGTGCTGCAAAAGCCACTGCTTCAACTGCCACCGCAAAAGCTACGCCCAGCAATACCTTTGCAGGCGGACTTTCCGGCATGGTGAGCCGTCACGTACAACAAAGTACCGCAAGTTCCATCAGTGGGCAGTCAGGCGGTATCGGGGCATCCTTGGGTAGTGCCATGTACCACAATAGCCTTGGCAAAGATGGCGGCTTTGCCAGCAAGGTCATCGGGTCTATCGCCACCGGGCAGACTGGCGGCAGCATTACAGGTGACAGCGCCGTGGAAGCAATGAATAGCTATTTTGCCGTCACCAGCGACACGGACGCTATGCAGATTTCCGCCACCGGCGAAAACATTCCCCCTACAATGGTAACGTCCGAAAGTGACACCGTGATGGACTCCCCTATCCCCGCCACACCGCTGGCGCTGGAGGGTGATTGCACGGTTGATGTTTCCCCGACAAGAGACAGTGAAATTGCTATGCACGCCGGCGGTAGTCCTGCCGTTACGGAACAGTCCACTATTCCCACTTCGTCCTCTATCCAGCAGGCCGCTATGAACCGTGTACTGTTAGGTCAGATGGGCAACAGCGTTACGGACGTAGAAATCGGCGGCGGTAAGATTCAGGGGCGCGAGATCATCCCCGGCCGCGGTCAGATTCAGTTTGCTATGTACAATGCCCGCCAGTATGAAAAGCCGGAGGGCCATTTTACCGAGCAGACTTCCCGCGATGGCGAAAAGTGGTATAAAGTCTACGCCACGACCCGCATAGAAAAAACGCCCACCGTTCAGGATGAACGTGGGCGCATGCAGTATGATGAGCGCAAGGTGGCAGCCATGCCAAAAGCCCCCGCGCGGAGACACTAAATGATTGAAAATGATACTCAAAATTCACGGCAGGCAGCCTCAGCAGCACTTCGTAACGCGCCCAAACTTGCCAAAATCGCACAGGCCGGAGTGCAGGGCGGCCCCGCCGGGGCTGCTACTGAAGCTGCGGTGCAGTACCGCAAGGAAGTACTGGTCGTTGTCATTGCGGTCTTTCTGCTGCCGGTTCTGGTGCTGCTCATGCTGCCCGGCGCGATTTTCGGTACACTTACACAGCCCAGCACGGCAATCAACAACGATTTAGAAGTTGCTGCCAACGTGATACAGCTTCGCAATTCTATATCGAATATTTTGCAGGAAGCCTACGAGGATACCCTTGCCGAAATAGAATCCGAGCGTGCAAACCTTACCTACAGCGATGTGGTCGATTCCGTGGGCGGTCATGTCTCCTACAATGCCTTTCAGCTCATTTCCATGTATTGCGCCTATCAAGGAGAGGACGACTATACCAAAATCAGCCTAACTGACCTTTCTGAACAGGTGCAAGCGCACCAGACAGAATATTATGCCTACACCACTTCCGAGGAAGTCCGCACCGAGCCGGTACAAAAAGAGGTGCGCGGACAGACCATAACCGTACAGGAAGATCATACTTACACAGTTTTCACGCTTTCCTATGTGGGCGATGACTACTTTGCCGACACGGTCTGGCAGCTTGATGACAAGCAGAAAAGCTATGCCGATGCCTATACGCATAACCTGACCGTCTACCTCCACGAAATTGAAGAACGCGAAGGTATCTCGATTCTGGGACAAATCAACGATGCACTTATTGATGATGACTCCCCTGCCCCCGGCGGCGGGTTTGGCAATCCGTTTAATGACCCCAACTGGGAACAGCACATTACTTCTTTCTTTGGCAAACGTGAGGATGTCGGCATTCCAGGTAAGGATACCACCAACCATAATGGTTTGGACATTGCCTATCCCTATGGCACACCAATTCTGGCAGTGGAAGCCGGTACGGTCATAAAGGCCGGCTACCATGTCAGTTATGGAAATTATCTCGTCATCAACCACGGCGGCGGGTATTGCACCCTTTACGCCCATTGCAGCCAGCTTTTGGCTCAGGTTGGCGATACGGTGAACAAATACGACACCATTGCCAAAGTCGGCGCTACCGGCGATGTGACCGGAAATCATCTGCATATCTGCGTCATTGTCAACGGAATCTACGTCAACCCCAAAGGGTATCTGCACTAAAACAAAGAGGGTTGCTTCTGCCAATACGCAGGAGCAGCCCTCCTATTTTTTATTTATCCGAACAATACAGACAAATAATCTGTCCTGCCGTCCAATACTCGAAGAATCTCTATCGTGCCGCTTTCCTCATCCACATGGTAGAAAATCAGCTGCTTTGACACCACAAAATAGCGCACATCTGTGGCGATTTCAAACTTTTCTGCCAGTGCCGCGCCCATATAAGGGTTATCCGCCAGCAAGGATATGGCTTTCAGCAGCGTCGTCATCAGCTTTTTGGCGGCTTTGGGATTCTTCAGCCGCCCGGCGATGTAGTCGCGGGTCGCCTCCATGTCCTTGACGGCGGCTCTCTTATAGCTTACCCTCATTTTTCAACTCCGAACATCTTATACACTTCATCCTCGGAGTAAGAAACCGGGTCGTCCTGCGCTTCCTGCAACTGCCTTGTCAGCCGGGAGAGCGCCTTTGCCTTGATGATCTCCGCGTTGTCCTCGGTCACAGCAAAGGGAAAACCGCCAGCGTTCAGCGACTGCTGGAAAAACACGTTGATGGCATCGGTCAAGGTAAGACCGTTCTTTGCGTACACGAATTCCAGCTCCTGCTTGATTTCCGGGTTGATGCGAACGCGGAACACATCCGTTTTGGCTGCCGAAACAATGTTTTCCATAAATAAACTCCCTTCGTACCGTGGTTTTCTTCTTATCTCCATTATACGTCCATGGCATTCAGTTGTCAATCTATGTGGCTACATTGATGCCACAAAAACACATTTGAAAATTTATCTGCCGAAATGCAGTAAATCAGCACAACATCCGCACAGCAAAAGTCTTTTTTGCTGCAATATGACTCTGCTATAATAGTATCGTCAAAATTGAACAGAAACACAAGAGCGCCTTTTTCGAGGGCGCTCTTTTTGTTTGGAGGTGGTCGAAATTTCACGCGAAGAGCGGGATGTTTACCTGATCCCGCAGAATTTTGTGGACACCGGCACGATTCTCGGCGGCACGGTCAAACTGCGCAATGCAGTAGAGGCGGCTGTGCTTGCCGTGGGCAGCGCGGTGCCGCTGTTTTATCTGCCGTTGGCGTTCAATATCCGGCTGATGATTGTCATTGCGGTGTCGGTGCCGCTGGGCGTTTTCGGTGTGGTAGGTATCGGCGGCGACAGCCTGACGCAGTTTGTGGCGCACTGGTTCCACTTTATGAAGCGCCGCCGCATCGTCACGCCCACGCCGCAGGGCAATCTTGAAGCCAACCGACACCGGCATCTGCGATTCATCAGCAAGCGATACCGCATTGTCTACTACGACGATACCGACACCTTGCCCCATAATGCACAGGTCTTGCAGCGCAAAGCAGACCGCCACGGAAAGCTGGTAAAACGGCAGACGCTCTACGATTTGCTGCCCATCGAGAAAATCGAGGACGGCATCCTGCACACCACAGATGACCGCTACATCAAAATTCTGGAAATCGAACCCATCAACTTCCTGCTGCGCTCCCCGCGCGAGCAACGCAGCGTCATCTACTCGTTCGCCAGCCTTTTGAAAGTCAGCCCGGTGCGATTGCAATTCAAGTCGTTTTCCCGCAAGGCAGATGTCAACGCCTATCTGGACAAGCTGCGACGGGATGCCGCCAACGAACCCGATGCCGACGTGCGCAAGCGCCACATGAGCTATATCCGCTTTGTAAAGCGTCTCGGCTCCCGCGATGCAGTCAGCCGCCGTTTCTTCGTAATTTTTCAGTACGAAGCACCTACAAATGAACGAAATATCTCCTACGCCGAAATTGTCTCCACGCTCGAAACCACCGCCCGTAACTTCCGCACCTATCTGGCACAGTGCGGCAACGCCATCGTGGAACACGAAAACGAGGACGAGTTCCTCACAGACGTTTTCTATACCTTACTAAATAGGCGAACGGCGGTACAGGTGCCATTGCAGGAGCGCATCCAATACGTGCTTGCCAGCTATCTGGCCCAGAACGATGCCACCGCACTGGACAAGATACCGCCTGCCGCCTTTATGATTCCACCCTCGCTGGATTTGAAGCATGGGCGCTATCTCTATATGGACGGCACCTACCACGCCTACTTGATGATTCCCGCAGACGGCTACCGCGCACAGGTCACAGCCGGGTGGATGGCCCTGCTGGTGAACGCCGGTGAGGGTATTGATGTGGATTTGTTTCTGGAACGACAACCCAAAGAACGCATGATGCAGAAAATCGGGCAGCAGATCCGCATCAACCGCAGCAAAATCAAGGACACCAGCGACACAAACTCGGATTTCGATGACCTCTCCAACGCCATTCGTTCCGGCTACTACCTGAAAGACGGCCTTGCCAACAACGAGGATTTCTACTACGCCGCCATCCTCGTAACGGTCACCGCCGCCAGCGTCAAGGATTTGGAGTGGCGTATCGGGGAGATATGCAAGCTCATGGTCTCGCAGGATATGAATTTGCAGCTGTGCAGCTTCCGGCAGGAGGCGGCCTTCCTCTCTTCTCTACCGCTGTGCGCCCCGGATGCGGCGCTGTTTAAGAAATACCGCCGCAATATCCTTACCTCCACTGCCGCCAGCTTTTATCCCTTCGTCAGTTTTGAGTTGTGTGATACCAACGGCGTGCTGCTGGGCGTAAACAAGTACAACAACTCCCTTGTCAGCCTTGACAACTTCAATACACGCATCTACAAAAATGCCAACATGGCGATCCTCGGCACCTCTGGCGCGGGCAAGACGTTCACCATGCAGCTTATTGCCCGCCGTATGCGGCTGGCCGGAACACCTGTCTACATCATTGCACCACTGAAAGGGCATGAATTTTATCGTCAGGCCAAGGCGCTGAACGGTACCATCATCCGCATCGTGCCGGGCAGCCCGGACTGCATCAACGTCATGGAGATTCGCAAAATCGACCACACCAGCAGCGAACTTCTGGATGGCCCCATGCCGGAGCAGTCGGAACTGGCCGCCAAAATCCAAAAGTTGCACATTTTCTTTTCGCTGTTGATTCCCGATTTGAGCAACGAGGAGCGCCAGCTATTGGATGAAGCCATCGTCACAACCTACCGCAATAAGGGCATCACCTACGACAATGCCAGTCTGGACGACCCGGCGCGCCCCGGTCAGTACCGTGAAATGCCAATATTGGGCGATTTGCACGCGGTCTTGTCTGCTACCCCGGAAACACGGCGCATCGCCAATATTCTGAACCGTCTTGTACACGGCTCGGCATCAAGCTTCAACCGCCAGACGAACGTGAACCTTGACAACAGCTATGTCGTCATCGACATCAGCGAGTTGTCCGGCGACCTGCTGACGGTGGGTATGTACATCGGGCTGGACTATATGTGGGATAAGGCGAAAGAGGATTTGACCCGCTGCAAGCAGATTTTTATAGACGAAGTCTGGCAGATCATCGGCGCATCGTCCAACGCTTTGGCGGCCAACTATGTGTTCGAGGCCGTCAAGACGATTCGCGGCTATGGCGGCGGTGTGCTGGTTGCCACGCAGGATTTGAACGACTTCTTTTCCTTGGAAGATGGAAAATACGGCCGCGGCATCCTGAACAACTGCAAAATCAAAATCATTCTGAATCTGGAGGAAGAGGAAGCGCAGCGCGTACAGAGCGTCTTGAAGCTGACAGATGCCGAAATCGACAACATTACCCGCTTCGAGCGCGGCAGCGCGTTGATCGTCACAAACTCCAACAATGTCACCGTTGATATGCGATGCAGCGAGGAAGAAAAGGACCTGATCACCACAGACCGGGACGAGCTGCGCCGCATTGTAGAACGCAAAATGCAAAATCAAACCGAAACGGAGGAATCCTAATGAAGAAACCTGTTATCGCCGCCCTGTGCTGCTTTCTGGCACTGGGCACCGCCACCGCAGCCTTTGCCGAGGAACCCACACCCACCCCTGCCCCGGAGTTGGTTGAATTGTCGCCAGAAGATACTGCGCCGCAGTTTTACCCGGATAGCATCTCATGGCAGGAGGACGGCGGCCAGATGCTTGTCATCAAGCAGTACAACGTGCCGTATGACACAGCCGTTGCCGATCTGACCGAAAGCGGTATGCAGTGGGGCGGCTCCGATTACACCTTATGGGGTGTCACGCAGTCTGTGGAGGGCGGTGTGACCGAAGAAAAAGAGGTTACGCAGGATTTTGAATTGTCTGTGCGCAGCGCCGATGCCGAAACCGCCCGCAATGACGTGAAAGAGTCCGTCGCCTACGATGACGAGTACGGCTTTTCCGGCTCACTGACCTTGCAGGACATTACGATTGGCGAGACATTGCAGGCCGACAGCACCTACATGGCAACAGCGCACTACGCCGGGACTGTCACTCGCACCGAGGCTGGAACCGTGCATTATACGCTGCTGTACGCGCCGGTTTCTGCACCTGTGGTGGTTGCTGCTGTAGAAAGCAGAATTACCCCCGCCCTGTTGATTATGGGTATTGCCTGCGCGCTGCTCTTTATCGCGGTGCTGCTGATTATCATTCATCTGTTGCATAAAGAACCCGCCCATGCGGCTGAACCCGCAAAGCCTGCCCCGGTGCCGAAAGTCTATGTGCCGTCTGGGGATATTGTCCTCGGCGGCAGAAACGAGGATGACGATGAAGAAAATCTCTGATTGGGCAAAAGTCCTGCTGCCGCTGGTTGGCAGCGGGATGATCCTGCACTACCTGTTTTTATGGCATGAGCGCCGCCATGCGGTGGTGTTGCACAAAGAAGTCTACCACAAGCCGAAATACTAAGGAGGAAAACACCATGATTGCACAATGCCTTTACCAGTCCGACCCGAAGAACCTCGCCAGCATGGGCAGACAGCGCCTTGCCTGCCAGCGCGCCGCCCGCAAATTGCAGTGGGGCGTGCAGAAAGAGCGCATTTCCGAGACAAACGAGCCTGTGCCGCTGCTCATGCGCCCCGCCGTCAAGGAGATTTTGCAGGATGCTGAACAACACCGCTTTGATGTGCTGCTGATCGGCAACCGGGATTCTCTCTGCTGTGATGCCGCCGACATGGAGAGCTTTTTGACTGTGCTGAACTCGTTCAACATCCACATCTTTGCCGGCGGCCAGGGGAGCTGGATCGAGCCGAACGGCCGCCACTACGCCCCCCTGCCCCGCCTGCCGTGGCAGGAGGATGATGTTGCGGAGGTGCCGCAGTGAGAGAAAAATTCAATCGCTTCTGCGATACCGCCAATCCCGATTTGCTGCGGCTTATCATCATTTTTGTTTTGGTTGGGCTGCTGTTGGCCGGGTTCCTGATTTTCGGGCGTTCCAGCGGCAGCGGTTCGGTGCTGCCCGCATGGGTACAGGGCGAGCACGTGGAGCCACCCGATGAACGACTTGCCGCCGTGCAGAAAGAAAATCCGGACACCGTGGCGTGGATTACGATTCCCGGCACGAACATCGACGCGCCTGTGCAGCAGTACGGAGACAACGACTATTATCTGCGCCGTGATGAAAAGGGGGCCAAGGATTACCACGGCTGCATCTATGCCGACTATGCCTGCCGCATGGACAGCGGTATAAAAGTATCTCGCAATCTTATTTTTTACGGTCACACCTTTACCGACGAGGACTATGTCGGCGGATTTGAGGATTTGCACAAATACCGCGTGTTCGAGTTTGGGCAGGAAAACCCATACATTTATGTTTCACTGGCAGATGAAAAGCTGACGTATCAGATTTTCAGTGTGTGGGTCTGCGACGCAAAGGCTGACACCGACTGCATTCAGGCAGACCCGGACGATGCCGCATTCCAGCAGATTCTGGATAAGGCTGTTGCCGGTTGTGCGTTCGACTACGGGGTGGTCGTGACGACCGATGACCATATTCTGACACTCTCCACCTGCACGGCTGACCCCAACAGCCGCCTGTTGGTCGTTGCCAAGCTGATTGATGGAGGTGGTGTAAATGTAGCATCGTGATTTTCGCATTTGATGTAAAAATAATACGAAGGAGCTATGCAAATGCAATATAAACTCAAACACCGCATATCTGCGGCACTCATGGCGGGTGCCATGTGCTGCACGATGATTCCTGCTGCCTCGGCCGAGGAGATTTCCACGCCAGAGATAGCAGATACATTTGTTCCCGAAATTACGGACAGCGTAACCCCAGACCTTTCTCAGATTACCGAAAATCTGTACAACGATTTGCCGGATGCACCTACCGGCAGCTACCTCGGCAGCATGGGTCTGCCTGTGGCAACCGGTGAGACGAAAATCAGTATCTCGGCATGGGCCTCAGACCTGTATGAGGGTACCGATGCCCACATAGATGCCGATGCATTGAACGAAGATGAAACAACCATCACTATCGGCAAAAATCCCGATGCAAATTATGCAATCATTCCTCTTCTGGTTCAGACCGAGTACCCGGCAAATGGCGCAACAGCAGAAGTTGTACTGCCAGAGGGAGTGGAGGTTCTCAGCTACGCATCTACTGATGCAGGCCTCATTCCTGCCAGTGATGCCGAGCAGTCCAAAATCCTGCATCAGACTTACGCCGAGCAATCTGCGGCTGCAACAGGCTTTTATGTGAAGGCTTTTTCTGACTTCACTGCGCAGTTTGTTTACGCCAGCCCGGACGGCACCACTTTACAGAAATCTATTCATGTACAATTGTCGGATGAAGCAGCCCCTACGCAGCTTTATACCGATAACGGTGTTGCAACACTCGCAGCCGGTCCTACTCCGCCCTATGCCACCGGCAAAATTACCAGCATTGCCAAAGAGGGCGGTACTTGGCTTATCTGGTTCAACGGCCAAGAGGCCTACTGCTGCAGCCACGGCCTGAACGGCCAGCCAAAAGGTTGTCCGACCTATGGCTTTTCTCATGTATCCCGCCTTGAACCCGGCCAATACACCCCCGGCAATCACTATGCAAACCAAGTCAACATTTGGGGCGGCCTCGGCCAGCTGAGTTTGGATATGCTGGACAGCAAGCCTGTCGTTATGAGCGCGGATGCTGAACAGCCTGACCTTATCAGCGAAATCTACGATGAAACCCAACAGTGGATTATCGAAAACTATCCCGGCAGCTACGCGGCACAGACTTACGTTGCCGCTGCCGAGGAACTGGAAAGTGGCGTTGCCGTGCAATCCGGCGAAAACGGTTACTACACTTACATTTACAACCCGCCCGCAGGCTACGCGTGGCAGGTCGTAGCGCTGGTGGGCGAGGAAATCGCAGGTGGCACCACAGGCGGCACTGAAATCCCAGACATACCAAGTGTTCCCGAACCGCAGTATTATTCTGCCGAATGGACAGCTCCCGCGCAGAGTGCCAGCGGCAGTTTTGACCTGACATTCACGGTCAACACCGATAAGCATCAGCAGAACACGCTGGAAAAAGTAGATGGCGCGGTTATTACGATCACTCCCAGCCAGACCGGCGGCAGCGTGGATGGCGGCAGCTGGCAGATGACCCCTGCCGGAGCGCAGACTATTACCACCAGCGGCCACACACTGGACGACAACTACCATTTGAACGGTGGTGATGGCTCAGCAACATGGACGGTTCACTATGAAGTGTCCAAGACCAGCACCAGTACGATCAGCGGGCAGGAAGGGCCGTTCACCAGCCAAGCCGAAGCGGATGCTGCTGCCGAGGCTGCCAAAAATGCAGCCATCAACCAACTAAAAAACGAAGCACAAGGTATGGTAGATGCCGCCATCGCCTCGGCGCGGGCACAGCTTGCAAATATTACGTTTAGCTACGATGAAATCACCATCCCTCACGGCTTTGATTCCACGCCCGGCGCTTTGGGTAGCCACCAGTTGATTACTGTTCCCGCCAACAGCAGCAACGACTACCAGATGCAGAACGATGAATGGTCTGTAAAGGTGTCGATTGATAAGATCGACAGCGAGACCAAACAGCAGATTCACGGGGATGCCGAGTTCGCTATTTTCGAGTGGGATACTGTTCTGCAACGGTATATCCCCACTGGCGGGTATAACCAGTACAAGGTTGAGCGTCAGAGCGATGGCACCTATAAGGTCATCAACCACAGCGACTATGCAGGCGGTTCGGACGATTTGTTCTACACCCAGCGCAACGAGGGCCGATTTGTTATCGTTGAAAAACGCGCTCCCAACGGCTACTACGGCGATTGGACGGATGTAGCCAATCCCGGCACGGCTGGTTCCGTGTTGGGCAAACGCGCCTACGCCTTTGAAATCACCAAGGCACTGGACGGTCAGACCATCCAGTTGGGCAACGCCGATTACAACGCTGACATTGGAACAGCTGATAATGGCGGTACCCTCATCGACACCGGCGAGGGCATTGTTACTATTAGTTCCGGTGAGCGCAGCGGAGACAAATCCTATAGCACTGACCCTACCGACATCGCCAGCAATGAGAAGTCCTACACCATGCACGCTGATTCCGCCTCCATGCAGAATGACCGCACTCTCGGCAGCATCACTCTCTCCAAAGCAGACTTGGATGCCGCCCGGTATCTGGCCGCAGGCAGTAATGGCGACTCAACGCTCGAAGGCGCCGTGTATGACCTGTACGCCGCCGAGGATATTTATCACCCGGACGGCGTTTCCGGCATCGTCGATTACTCCAAAATCACAGATGCCAGCGGCACACCCATTTGGCACACCACCGTGCTTACCAACGGCGCTTGGAAGTCCGATTATCTCCCGGTGTTGAAAAAAGACCATCTTGTTGCCTCCACCGCCATTAAGGACGGCAAGCTGGCGTTTTCCAATCTCTACTTAGGTCGTTACTACCTTGTGGAGCGCGCCACCGGCATCGTGATCCCGGTGGATTCCAACGGGCAGTATTACCTCTCCGGCAAGTATCCGCTTCTCAATAAAAAGCTGGAGCCTACCGGCAGCTATGCCGCCCTCGCCGGCAGCGGTACGGAATATACCGACTATGTCTACCGCAACCAATATTCTGCTGTTGCCGAGAGCCGCGCCTTAGACGGCAGCAAGACCTATGACGGCTACTACCTGTCTTTTGCAAAAGGCTATCTCTGTGATGAAGTCAACCATTATCAGTCCCTTACTTATGCTGATGAATCAACTTACGTTGTCCGCACCGAAGACCAGACGCAGGATGAAGCGCTGAAATCCGGGTTCAGCCTGCAAAAGCTGGTATCTACTACCGGGCAGCCCTCCCCTGCCATCAAGTTGGGCGGTGCCGGGTTCAAGGTGTACCGTGTATCGCTGCTGAGCAAGGCTGACCAGTTTACCCAAAATGCCGATGGCAGCTATGATGCCGCCAGCATTCTGAATGCCTACCGCAAATCCGACTACGATCAGGACACTCTGAAATTCGATTTTTCTGACGAGGAACAGGCTGTCGCCACGATGTACGAGAGCGACACCACCGCCGTCAATCGCTACAATGCCACCTTGACCGCAGACGGCGATTTTGCCAACGGGCAGGGTCTTGGCTGGGTGCCGACCAACAATGCGCAAGAATATCGCTTATCCGAGATCTTCACGAACGAGGAAGGCATCCTGCGTGTGCAGGGGCTTCCTTACGGCCAGTACATCGTCGTGGAAACCACCGTACCGAAGGATGTTTTTCAGGCTGAACCGTTCCTTATCACTGTCAATGCATCCAGCCCGCAGAGCAGCTTTACTGTGCCTGCCGGCAGCATCACAACGCCCAGCGGCAGCTACATAACCTACAACATTCTGGATGAAGAGTTGGAGGGCTACTTGCAGCTTGTCAAAATCGACATTGAGACGGGCAAGCCTGTCAAAATTGCCGACACTGCGTTCAACATTTACTACATTGTCGAGGACGGTCGTGAAACACTTGTGGAGATGAACGACCCGAAATCCGGCAATGCCTGGGCAAAGACCAGCACTTTCTATACCGATTCCAACGGCGAAATGAAGACCCCGGAAAAACTGCCGCTGGGCAGGTACCGCATCGTCGAGATCGAAGGTCCACGCGGGTATTTCAACGACCGCCAGTACAATGTCGTGTTTGAGCTGACCTCGGACCGTGTGTATCAGGTCAGCGGAGGCAGCGCCGATGGCATGGATGACTATGTTGTCACTGAAAACTACTATAACCACGAGACACTGGGGCAAATCAAGATCCGCAAAATCGGCAACGTGCTGACCGGGTACGAGAACGGGCAGTTCGTGTACGAGACGGATAACCTTGCCAATGCCACCTATGAGATTCACGCGCAGGGCGACATTCCCACGCCGGACAATCAAGGTACGCTCTGGTACGCAGACGGCGACCTTGTCGCCACCGTTACCACTGCCGAAGATGGACAGGTGGACGAAGTCCGGTTCAGCCCCACGCGGACAACTGCCACCTATGATTTCTTGAAAGTGACCCACGATGGCACGAAAGGCGAAGTCACCATCACACTGCCGCTGAGTACCTACACAATTTCTGAAGTGCAGGCTCCTTACGGTTTTGTCCACACCGACCACACCTACACCGTGGTGCTGGACTGGGATAACCAATACAACGGTTTAGTGCTTGCTAAGACAATCATCGACCACACGCAGGACGGTGACGTTGTGTATGATTACTCTATTATAAATGTAGGCAACGCCAACGCCGAGCAGATTGAGAAGCAGGTCCTTGTCTTTGAGAACGCCCGTGTGCTGCCGGTCGTTGAGGAGGGCAAAGTCGGTGTCGGGCTGTATAAGCTGGACCGCGACACCTGCGATTTGACCGATGAAGCACCCTATGCAGACGGCTGTAAGACTCGCACTTCCCTTTTGAACGGTGGCAGCAACCGCGTCGACATCCCGGCCGATGCCAAGATGGTCGCAGGAGCAGTCTATGAACTGTACACCGCAGACGACATTTACAGTATTTCCGGCGAACTGCTGGCAGTCGCCGATACGCTGCTTGGCACGGCCACTACCGATGAAAACGGCCTTGCCTATTTTGATGTAGACATTCCCCTGCGCGGCGAACGCTACGGCAGCAGCGATGCCCACGACAGGACGACCAACAGCGGTCGCTACTATCTGCGCGAGGTCAGCGTGCCGGATGGCTACCTGATTGAGCAGAGCGTGATTCCTGTGGAGTTCACCTACGAAAATCAGTTTATTGCATGGCAGGTCATTGACTGCCTGCATTCTGACAAGCAGACTGCCGTGGAGATCGACAAGCGCGCTTTTACCTCCGATTCCGATGCCACCTTTGCCCTGCCCGGTGCTACGTTGAGCGTGACCGATTGGAACGGCAATGTGGTGGATACTTGGGCGAGCGGCGATACGGCTCATGTAATTCGCGGGCTGCATCTTTCCCACGACTTTGCCGGGAACCGCGATACCACTAAAATCTATACCTTAACCGAAACTCGCCCGGCAGACGGCTATACCACCGCCCGCTCAATTCAGTTCCGCTTGGAGCAGGCCACGGGCGGCAACGGCTACTTGCAGGAAACAGCAGTCTGGGTGCTGCGTGAATTTGAAGATGCAGCGTACCAGTCCGGCAGCATTATCTCCCCCACCGCATTTTCTGACGATACCATTGCCACGATTCCCGTCAAGCTGCGGGCTTTCTGGGATAAGCTGCTGGGCAAGAATTCCGATGCGGACGGCGTTGTCATTGCCAACTGGTACTGTGTGAATGGCACGCTGGTGGTGAATTTCACCGATGCTGCCAACGACCGCGCCATTACCAAATGCCTGCGGGAGAGCGATTTTTCCGATTTGACGTTTGATAAGGTCTATTTGAACGGCGCGGCGGCTCCCACATTCTTTGTCGATAAGCAGGTTGCAGAAAAGCCCGCCGATGCCGAAATCACCTACTCCGCAAGCTGGATTCTGCTGAAAGAATCCGATGGGTTCAGCCAGACCGTTACAATGCTGGATGCCCCGACCCGCGTAAAAATCAGCAAAGCCGATATTACGACCCACGAAGAAATCCCCGGTGCAACGCTGCGTGTGCTGGATAAAGACGGCAATGTTGTGGACGAATGGGTGTCCGAAGACGCGCCGCACTACATAGAGGCTGTGCTGGTTGCGGGCGAAACCTATACGCTGGAGGAAACGCTCGTACCCGATAATTCCGGGTATGTGCCCACCAATGCCATTCAGTTCATGGTCGAGGATGGCGGCAAGGTCCAGCACGTTTTCATGCATGATGACTACACGAAAGTGCAGATTTCCAAGACCGATATTGCCACCGGCAAAGAAATCAGCGGTGCAAAGCTGAAAATCACGGACACAGACGGCAAGACGATTGCCGAATGGGTCACGGATGGTACGCCCCACTATATGGAGCGCATCCCGATGGGCACTTACACCCTGACCGAAACGATGGCTCCCATCGAGCAGGGCTATGTTCGCGCCGAGAGTATCACCTTTGAGGTTGGCCCCACTGGGGATATTCAGCGCGTGGAGATGAAAGATGACTTCACCAAGGTCGAAATCTCCAAGGCTGACATGACGGATGGCCGCGAGCTGCCTGGTGCGAAGCTGAAAATCACCAATGCTAGTGGCTGCACCATTGCCGAGTGGGAAACCAACGGCCAGCCCCACCGTATTGAGCGCTTGAAGCCCGGCGATTATACACTGATAGAAACGACCGCCCCGACCGGATATCTGCTCAGTGAAGAAGTGCACTTCACCGTGCAGGAGACCGGAGAGATTCAGAAAGTTACGATGTACGATGCCCCGGCACATTCGCTGATTCTTACTAAGCGGGATATTGCCACCAATGCAAAGCTGGCAGATGCCCGCCTGACAATCCGCAATGCCTACGGCACGACCATTGACCGCTGGACAACTACGGACGGCGACCATGCTATCCGCGTGCTGCCAGAGCGCTCTGCCGCCAAAGACCCGCACAAAAATCTGCTGCTTTTGTCCGATGACGCCAGTGAACACGTCTACACGATGGTGGAGGAACTGGCCCCGGGGGGCTATCTCGTTGCCGAAAGCATTACATTCAAAGTCATGCAGATGAACGATGCCCTTGTTGTGTTTATCTGGCAGGACGAAGGCTGGCAGAAATCTTCCGAAGGGTATCTTGCCATGTGCGATGAGCGCACCGATACGCCCGTACCGCTTATGAAACCTTTCCCGCAGACCGGCAGGATTTTATAAAAGCTGTGCCGAGTTGTTACACTGCACACAATTCGAGATAGGAGTGATCTTTTGTCCGTTTCCTGTTTTACTTCCACCAATTCGCACCTCTGCAAGTTTTTGCGTACCACAGGGCGTGACTGGCGCAACACCATCTACATCGAGTGCGGCGACTGTCAGCGAGCCGTGAGTCGCAGCTGCAAAAATCTGCTCTGCGCCTTTGACACGTCCGGTGCGCCGGTAATCGTGCCTGTGCATGACGTGGAATACCTGTTCAGCACCACCGTGGACAAGTCCGAGTGCTGTGTCATCCTCACGAAAGCCAACTTCTGTGAACTGTACAAAGGTTGGATCGACGAGCATATGCCTTGCAGTACAGGCGGATGCGCTCGCCCAGCATGGTGTTGCGCTTGCTGATATCGGCGCGGTGAACCGCCATAAACAGAATCGGCTTATGCCCCACAAGGATGACTTTTTTCTTGGCGCGGGTCACGGCTGTATACAATAAATTACGGTACAGCATGATTGTGTGCGCCTTTACGATGGGGATAATGACCGTTTCAAACTCGCTGCCCATTGCCTTATGAATCGTAGTAGCGTAAGAAAGGTCAACGTGCACCAGCTGTTCCGGCGTGTAGTTCATCTTGCGGTCGCCGCCAAAATCCATCTGCACGAGCCGTTCGCCCTTGCTGCCTGTGGTAATCCCGGTGATAAAACCAAGATCACCGTTGGACACTTTTTCGGTGTTCTTTGTCTGCATGACGCGGTCATGGACGCGGAAGGTACGGTTGCCTATCTTTACTTCTTCCTCAGCCGAGCGGAACGGATTGACCCGTTCCCGAATGGCTCGGTTAAGCTGCTCGGAGGCTGCCTCGCCTTTCTCGCGGAACGGCGAAAGGATCTGCACGTTTTCGATGCCACGCTCGGCGGCTTCTTTGCAGTAAATGTCTTGGATGCGCCGCGCCGTCTCGATTTGCGTCGGGCTGTCCACGAACACAAAGTCATTACCGTAGTACAGCTTGGTGCTACCCTCGTTGATGAACTTCGCATTGTAGGCAATCAATCCGTCTTTCGACTGGCGGAAAATCCAATCCAGCACCGTGACAAGCACCATTCCGCTGTGGATCAGCTCGTAGAACACGTTGCCGGCGCCCACGCTGGGCAGCTGGTTCGGGTCGCCCACAAGAACGACCCGCGTATGCTGACTGATGCGTTTGAAGAACTGCTGTGCCAGCCACATATCCACCATAGAAAACTCGTCCACAATGACGAGGTCGGCATCCACAAAGCGGACGCGCTCGCCATCGCCCACTTCTTCCCCGGTGCCAAGCCCCAGTGCGCTGTGCAGCGTGCGGGCTTCGTCTACGCCGGTGCTTTCCGCCATACGGCGGCTGGCGCGACCTGTGGGAGCCATAAGGGCGAACTTTCCTTTCGGGTGCAGGTTCTTGAACACCTCGATGATGGCCTTTAACACGGTGGTCTTGCCGGTACCGGGCGAGCCGGTGATAATCGTCAGCCCATGCTGAAATGCCGTGCGCACCGCCTGCTCCTGCTTTTGGGAAAGCGTAATGCCCAGGCTTTCGCGCACCGATTCCAGCGCAGAGTCAATATTCTCAGCCACGCTGATGTTGGCAAGCCGCTCGGCAATCATGCGGGCGGTATCATCCTCCTGCCCGAACACGCGCGGGCTGTACAGGTACTGCTTGTAGGCAACCACTGCGCCGTGCAGAATCATCTGCTGCAAGGTTTCCTGCACCTCCTCGGCGCGGACGCGCTGTTCCGGGATGGGAATAGGTGCGTTGAGCAGTAGAAGCGTTTCCTTTACTAAATCTTCCGATGGCAGAAACAAATGTCCCGATTTGCCGCGGGCATCCTCCAGCGTGTACAGCACCGCACCCTTGATGCGCTCGGCGCTGTGCAGGCGGTTATCCGTCTTACGGACGATGCCATCCACACGCTTGAATCCGAAGCCGGAAATCTGGCACAGGTCATACGGACATTTTTTGAGGATGTCCACACACGCCGGACCAAAGTTCTGATAAATTTTCAGCGCCGTGGCGGGCGTAATTTTGAACGGTCCCAAAAGGCTCATAAGGTTGCGCAGGACACGGCTCTCGGCGTAGGATTCCTCAATGTCCTTGAGCTTGCCCTCGGTGATGCCGCGGATTTGCAGCAGCTTCTCCGGCTCGTTGTCAAGGATATTCAGGGTGTCCGGTCCGAACGTGGCAACAATGTCCTCTGCCGTCTTGGGACCGATGCCCTTGATAAGCCCGGAACCCAAGTATGCCAGCAGACCGTCCGCTGTCTGCGGAACGATTTCCTGCCACTGCTCGACTTGCAGCTGATAGCCGTACTTGCTCTCGACCCACTCGCCGTCCAGTTCCAGCTCCACCGCCTTGGTGTGGGGCAGTTCGTACCCCACCGCCGTAAAACGCAGCATACGGTCGCCGTAATAGCGGCCGCTGCAAGCCTGCGGCGGGATGCGCGGGTCGCTGGTTTTGACAACGATGATGGAGAATTTGTTTGCTTCGTTGTAAAAAATCGTAGATTCGTAGGTGACACGGCAGCCGGTAATGCCGCTGTGTTCCTGTTCACTGTCGTGCATAGGCACGCTCCCTTCTTTGTCAGGCGGCTTCGTCCGCCGCTTTTGCCTTGATGCTGAACCGCCGCGATTCCGATACCGTAACGTACTCATCGTAAATGTCGGGGTGCAGCAACTTCAGCTTTTGGAGATTGTCTTTCGTGATGCCTGTCCGGCTGACGGGGTTGTAGCTGATGGTGTACTGTGTACCGCCGTACTCCCCCATCGCCATGTAGCTGCCGCCCAGTTTGGCAACCATTTGGCCTTTCAGACGCTGCATTTCTGTGTCCAGCGTTTTGACCCGCGTTTCCACCTGCTGTTTTTGCTCCTGTAGGCGGAGGTATCGCAGCATGGTGGCGGACAGGTCATTGTCGAGCTGAATGGCCGGGATGGTTTTGTCGGCAGCACCCAGACGGCGGCGCAGACTTTCTAGGATCAGGCTGCCGTCCTCGGTGTAGGGCGGCGGGATGCGGGTCAGGATGTGGTCGTGCCAGAACTCGCGTTCCAGATAAATCATCTCCTGCTCGTATTCCCGGTCACGGTACAGGTGGCGAATGATGACTTCGTCCTCGTTGTTGCCGTAGAGGCAGCAATAGAAGATTTCGTCGATGTCCATAACGGCCATGTAATGCCGCCCTTGTGTTTCGTAATAGATGGGAACATATTCCTCGTCGTCCTTCCACCAGTGGTCTTTTGCGTTGTAGTTGGTCGTTTTTATCTCCAGCAGCGCAATTTTTCCGTTTGGCAGGCGGACGAAGTAGTCCACATCTGCTAGCATAAAGGGATACTGCGGGTGCTGGAACATCTTCTTGATCTGGAAAACTTCCAATCCGGTTTTCTTGGTGAAGATTTGCGCGACCAGCGGTTCCAGCAAATGCCCCATTTCCAGCGCTACCCAGTTGCCCGCATCATCGACTGCCGAAGCAATGTTCAGCTTGTCGTCATATAGGTCGCGGGCGGTACGAAACGGAGAAATGCCGAGGATCGCGGCGACATCACTGCCGCCTATCCCCTGCCTGCGGTACGTCAGCCATTCCTGCTCGGTAAGAGCTTCGGTGCTGACCAGCACCTTGGGTTCCCGCCGTATGTGCTCCGGCATCCTCAGCCCCTCCTCTCGCGCTGGCGATAGGGACGCTTTGGCCGGGAGCGCACATTGTACAGCCGATACTGCAAATTGCGCGGGATGGGTCTTGCCTTGCGCGGGCGCGTGATGCGCCGTGCGATTGCCTTGGGTCTTGCCTGTTCATTCATTTGGTGTTCCACCTTTCCTATATAAAATGTATTTTCCAAAGCCGATTGGCCTTGAAACAAAATAAAAAAGCGAGAACGACCGCAGGCAATGCCTGATGTTCACGGCAAACCGTGAACCACGATCATTCTCGCTATGGTTTGGTGCTTCCACCCCGTATAAAAAGAAAAGTGCCGGCAGCGTCCGCCCTAAACGGGCAGAACAAGGCTGCTGGCACAAATTACAAACTTAAACAACGTGTGCACAAGGCACAAAAATCATTTACAGGTGGAGTATAGCACAAGAATGTCCGCCCTGTCAAGATGGTGAGATTTTGCATGATAAAAGCATAGTGTCCGCATCACATTCGCGCGGTCTTTGTATATACCATCGTTGTTTTTTGATATACACTTATTCACAAAGAATATATTTCCTTATAAAAGTATAATAAAATGGAGGTAACGCCTATGAAAGAAGTTCCCATTTGGGAGAAATCAAATCTTACACTTGAGGAAGCCGCAGCCTATTCTGGCATCGGTATAAACAAGTTGAGGACATTAACCGATAACGAGCATTGTCAATTTGTACTTTGGGTTGGGTCGAAACGACTCATTAAGCGGCGCAAATTGGATGAATATACAGAAAAAATGTTTTCACTTTAAAGCCAAAATGTTGTCAAAACAGCTTGCAGAAAATGATAGGTTTGTGGTATTATAAATACGGAACAGCGCTCTTTTCTGCATTACTATGTGGAAAGGAACAACGCTTATGACAACAACTCGAAATACAAAACGTAAAGACAAGGCGCGTGTCGTTCTTCGTAAAGGCGAATCCCAGCGTAAAGATGGCAAGTACGATTTCCGTTGGACTTCCCCGGATGGCAGGCGGCATTCTATTTATGCCGCAACCTTGGAGGAACTTCGGGAAAAGGAAAACGACATTCAGCGAGATTCGTTGGAAGGCATCAAGGCAGAAGCACGGTATGTTACCCTGAATGATGTGTTCACTCTGTGGGCAAAGGTGAAACGGGGTCTGAAAGATAACACTTTTCAAAACTATCTGTATCTTTATCGGCAGTTCGTGGAGCCGGATTTCGGCAAGTCGAAAGTGTCTGCGCTCAAAAAGTCGGACGTGAAGCAATTTTATAATATACTGGCAGATGAGCGCGGCTTGCAGATTTCTACAATTGACAGTGTACACACGGTTCTGCATCAAGTGCTGGACATGGCAGTGGATGATTGTTATCTGCGGAGCAACCCTTCGGACAATGTTCTACGGGAGTTGAAAAAAGCGCACCAATTTGAAACCACCCACCGCAAAGCGCTTACTGTTCCGGAGCAGAATCTACTATTGTCCTACCTTTCCAAAACACCGAAGTACCAGCACTGGTATCCGATTTTCGCGGTTATGCTGGGAACGGGTTTGCGCGTAGGAGAAGCCACCGGTCTGCGTTGGTGTGATGTTGACTTTGAGGAAAGCACGATTTCCGTCAATCACACGCTCGTCAACTACGACCACCGTGAGAACAACGGAGGCAAGAAAGGTTGCTACTTCAACTGCCACTCGCCTAAAACAAAAGCTGGCATTCGTACCGTTCCGATGATGGACTTCGTGAAGGAAGCCTTTGAAAAGGAACGTGCCTATCAGGAGGAATCCGGGATTCATTGCACGGTAACGGTGGACGGTTACACGGACTTCATCTTCGTCAACCGTTTTGGTGAATGCCAGCATCAGGGAACGCTGAACAAGGCAATTCGACGCATTGTCCGAGACTGCAACGATGAAGAACTGACAAAAAACCCAGACAGTACTATTCTCCTCCCTCGTTTCAGTTGTCACACTCTGCGGCACACATTCACAACTCGGATGTGCGAAGCAGGTGTGAACGTCAAGGTGATTCAAGATGCGCTAGGACATTCGGATATTTCTACAACCTTGAACATCTACGCGGATGTAACCAAGGAACTGCGAAAGTCCGAATTTGAAAACCTTGACCGCCAGTTTGCACAATGGAAAGTACCTGAAGAGTAAAGCAAAGTGTACGCCAAATACGCCATACGCCATTTACGCCATTTCATACGCCAAACGATACAATTCGGATAAAGGCTTATGAAGAGATGTAAATTAAAGGACAAAAGATAATCCTTGCCGCGTATAGTAATATCAAGAAATAAAGACTTACAAGTATTCATCGTTGTAATCCCCACGATGAAGCCTATCGACTGATTTTTGTGTCGTAGCTACGATATAAAATTACGAAAAACAGGCGATTTTGGGGCAAAATGTACCAAATTTATCCCATTTGCCTGAAAATATCTACAAGCGATTTTGCGCGCATCCTGCCGAAAAGCAGGATGCGCTTTTTTGTTGCAGCGTGAATTTTCACCACTGGCGGTACGGTTTTGAGAGCCTATCGCCAGTCTTGACAGACAAATGCTGAACCAGAGCGCCACCGACCGCGCGGAACTGGCGAAGCTGCTGAACATCTCGGATAACCAGCTTGGCTACGTCACCAATGTTCCCGCAGGCTGCGGGCTGATTCGCTGCGCAGGCAATATCGTACCTTTCACAAATTCTTTCCCAAAAAATACTAAGCTCTACGGCTTGATGACGACCAAGCCGGATGAAGTGAGGAAGGAGTAAGTCAATGATTTGCAAAAATAGAGGACCGCCGAAGCGACCCTCTACTGTGCTACAAACTGGAATTTGTTATTCTCCTATGGAGGCACCGCTATCGTCTTTAAGGCCGCAAATCGCAACTATACCATTATTTTTACAACTTACAACGAGAGTAGTGTCATTCCCAAGTTTCCAACATGCAGTGCTGTTTTCACTGGTATCAGGCTTCCCCCATACCTCTCTAAGCTGGTCAATATGGTATACCCTGGCAAAAGGCTATTAACATCGGCTTCACTCATTTCTGCGCAACGCCAGCGAGGGTCACGGCATTATCAAGATGGGCAACAGCATGATACCATTCTCCAATCTGGAACCCAAGGATAGTGATGTCTATCAGCTCATCACAACGAAACCGGGAGAAAGGAAGAAGCAGGAATGATTTTGCATAAAGAAAAGGCGGGTCGAAGCCCGCCTTAGAATTAGTGGCAGTCTAGTGTTGCCAGATATTGTTTTCCAGATCACGCAGACGCGCTTTGTAGTCGTTAATAAGCGCCTGCGTGTTTTCTGTATCCGGAAAGCTGACAATATAGCCGTCTTTGGATTCATGAAAGCCGACAAGGCCCGCATAACAGCAACAGCCGTCACGGCGGGTAAAGCCGTGACGGCTGTTTTGGAGATCAGCGGCGTCCCATTTCGTTTTTGCGGTCAGGTGCTGTTTATCTGCGGCGTTTCTTTTTGCGCATCACGAAAACGCCAGCCAGCGCCACACCGCCGACAATCGGCAACGCAACCCACCATACAGGGAGCTTTGTTGCGGGGGCAGTTGGCGCGGGGGTCGGGCTGCTGTCCGGTTTTGCGGTAGCAGTGGGCGCGAGAGCTGGGCTGCTCTCCGGCTTTGCGGTAGCAACAGGCGCAGGGGTCGGGCTGCTGTTTGGTTTTGCGGCGGCAGCAGGTGCGGTGGTTGGGCTGCTGTTTGGCTTTGCGGTGGCGGTAGGTGCAGGGGTTGGGCTGCTCTCCGGTTTTGCGGTGGCAGCAGGCGCGGGGGTCGGGCTGTTCTCCGGTTTTGCGGGGGCAGTGGGCACGGGGGTCGCAGGCGCTGCGTCCTTTTCAAAAATCGCCTTGATTTCCACATCGCCGTCCGGCATGATGAACTTGTCGTTCTCGATAGTCACACCGCCGCTGACGACCTGCCACTCCTTAAAATGATAGCCCGTATTCGGTGTGGCGTTCAGGGAAATGTTCGTACCTGCCGCAGCGGCGGCGAGGTCTGCAGAAGCAGTGCCGTTGCCGTCCGTCGTCACGGTGACAGCATACGTTTCCGCTTGCCGCGCTACCAAGGCAAGCTGCCGTGCAGAGAGGTTCCCGGCGCTGTCCTGCGCACGGATATACAGGGCATCGCCGTCTTGCCGTTCTTCCAGAGTTCCTTGGATAGCAAAGCTGCCGTCCCCTGCGGCATAAACGCTTTCGTTATTTTCCCCGCAAAGGATTTTGCTGCCGGCATCCGCCGTGCCGGTGATTTGATAACTACCTGCCGCCCTGTCCGCGTAGAAAACCGGGGCGGAAAGGGTCAGCACAGGGGCGGTGGTGTCCCTGCTTACCAGCAGGAACACGCCGGTCACGTCCTTGCCCTTCACGCCGTTTACGCGGAGCATCAGAGTGCCTGTAAAATCGGGGATGGCAAAGGTGTTTGCCCCGTCCGATGTAATGGGCGCATCGGTATCCATGCGTGTGACCGTAATGCTGTCGGCTTCCGCGCAGGTCACGGTAAGGGTGTTGCTGCCGCCGCCCACATAGGCATGGTACAAGCCGTTTTCGTCCGGCGTGCAGTCCTTACCGTTCACGGAAAGGGCAAGGTTCAGCGGCGTGTACTCCGGCAGGAAAACGCCGGAGGATTCGGTTTCTGCGCTGTAATACTTTGCGCCGTCCTCTGTCTGCGTGTAGGCGCTTACACTGACCTTGTAGGTTTGGTTTGCCGTCAGGTTTTTGGATTCCTCTGTTTCCTCGCCGCCCACGGTCAGCGCCATGTCGATGGAAGTGGTTTTATTGTCAAGGTCGTAACCAAAGCCGGTATCGACCCAGCCACCGTTCTGTTGCTGATAAATCGTCACGCGGTAGCCGTCGGCGTTATCCACCTGCTGCCATCCGGCGCGCATGACCTCGTTGCCGGCAGCCTCCAAATGAACGGTCGCAGGAGATTCCGGTTGTTTGGTGTTCGTATACGAGATTTTGCTGTTGAATTGGTTGCTGTCGATAGCAGCAAGCGCTTTTTCCATCTCGCCGTCACCATCAAGATCTGTCTCCTTTTCTGTCATCAGGAAGGAGGTTACATAGTATTCGCCCGTAGGTGCCAGTGTGCCGCTTTCAGGAATGTTGACAGCAATATTTTCGGGATCCGCCACTATCTGCTCCTCGACCAGATAGTCCGCGCCGCCCTCGGCATTGGCAAGATACGTGCGCAGCACATACTCTGTACCCGTTTCGGCGTATTTGATTTCGCCCGACAGCTGATAATCATTCAAATTCAAGACAAGACTTTCGAACGGGGTGATGGCAACGCCGCAGGATTTGTCCGTCACAAGCGTAAGCGAGTTTGTGTTGACCTCGTAGGTGCCGCCCTCCGACAGCCGCAGCATCGCCATACGATATTCCTGTTCGTCATTCTTGTTCTTGAGGATGTCGGTGTCGGCGTTGATGGCAGAGTTTGGATCCCTTTGGCCGCCATCGTCCACCCAGTTGATTGCAATATCTTGGTTATTCTTTTTAATTGTTAAAGCATCCTTGATCTGCTGCTCGGTTACGGTGTTCTCAAATGCCAACAGGATATACGGTGTCTCACCCGGGTTAGCGTTCACCTCAATGATTTGCGTGTTTGTACCACCGTTTTCCGCAGCATATGGATCTGCCGCAAGCAGCATGGGAACTGCCTCGCCGCTGTCTTCTGCAGCCACGGCCTGCACCAGCGGATCAACGCCCTTTGTTGACCAGTCCCATTCGGGCAGCTTGCCGAGCCACTTGGTTTCAATGTCCCAGCCGCCGCCTTTGCGGAAATCGGTCTGCACAATTTGCGGCACAAGCACCCACACGCGCGCGTCGAAGACTCCTGCATTCACACCTGTCATCGCGCCGAGGTAGACATCGACATTCTTAAACGCCTGCTTCATGCCCTCGCTGACGTTTGTGTTTGTGACGGGGAAGGTCGTCTGCCCGCCCACGATCAGATTGATGTCTGTGCTGGGAAGGCTAAGACCGCTGAGGAACGGGATGCCAAGGCTGCTCGGAATCTGCAGTCTGCCCTTGACAATACCGTTGGCGCCGATGCCGAGATACACGGTGTCCTTGTTTTGGTTTGCACCGCCGAACGCGCCCAGCTTGATTGCGGTGTTTATGTAAAAGATGTCCAGCGTCTTGCTTGGCAGATTGATGGCAAGTTCCTCCGAACCGCCGAAGTAGGTGCCCTTGTAGGTAACTCCTTTATAAGTACGTTCCTGCCCGTTGAGTTGGAGAGAATAGCCGAAGCTGTCGATGAACTGCGCATTCTTCCCCAGCCCGACGATGCCGACATCCGTTGCCTTGAGGGAAATTTCACTGGGGCCCAGAACGACGTTGCCTGTACCCTCAATCAGATGCATATAGGTACCCGCCAGCGCACCCCGCAGCTTGATGGGCGGGATGGCGAAGTAGTCGCCGTTCACGGTTTTTGCCAGATCCTTAAAACCCGCGCCGCCGCCGTTAAGCTGCCCGACGGGAACAGGCGGCACAAGGGGGATGCCAGGGCTGGACTTGACAAAGAACCACAGCTCGTCGGGAATGAGTGAGCCGTCCTTTTTGCTGCGTTCCAGCGCCAAAGATGCTTCCGTTTCAAACAGGTCGAAGGCGTTTAGCTCCAGCTCAAAGGCATAGCGCTCCTCACCCTTGAAGGTGTTTACCTCGCCGCTGATGCTGGCAAGCTCCAGCGCCATCAGCTTTGCGGTGTCAAAGCTGCCTGTTGCCTTTACGCCGTTGACCTTGAACTCATTTTTGGTATTCAAGCCGTAGCCCAGCTTTTCCATCGAGAACTCGGCACCGTTGAAGATGGTTCGGAAACCGATGTCGCCGCTGAACACAAGGTTTCCTGCCGCGTCGGCTTTCGCGTTTTCCAGTTTCACCGCGGCATAAGGAATGTCCACAAAGACGATGGCATCGTTCTTTTCGGGATCGATTTGGAACGCAAAGCCGTCCTTTGTAAGCGAGATTTGCAAGTCTTTTTCTGCGCCGTTTTTCGGCTGGTAGAACTTAAAGCTCGGTGCGTTCAGGCTTACGCCGCTGTGTTCGATCGTGCCGTCCTTTTTTATGACCAGCTTTCCGTTGCTCTTATTCCATGTCGCCGTAACGGAGGGCGATAGCATCGCCGCGCCGCCGGTAAAGGTGAATTCCGTTCCATTCTTGCTCTCATAATCGCCGCTGATAAGCGCAACAGGATCTCCGTACTGCTTTTTCAGCTTTTCCAGCGCGGCATTGTCCGCCACATACTCCACCGTCACACCGCCGTTTACGGCGAATGCGGCTAGCCGCTTGGCGTTGATGGCAGTATTCACCGCATCTGGCCGGGAGGGGACATTCTCCGTGCCCGCCTTGATCAGATCATGAAAGCCCCAAAGGAAGTGGGAGTACTCCTCCGAGCCGTTGGGTTCTTCAAACGTGAAGCCGGTATAGCTGTCACATTGCACCCAGGTATTCAGCGGCTTATCGCCCGGTGTTACGCTGACGGTTTGCGCCAGGGCGACACGAATCGGCTTGCCGCTGACGGAGGTGATATCCTTTTCATAGTAATCCGACAGCCCCACGAAGGGATTTGCCCAAGGGTAGCCGTCCGTGTAGACTTCGGTGGTGTAAACACCGTCCACATCGCCCCACTCGGAATACCCCTTGGGAACGGTTTTTGTACTTAAATCCTCCACGGACGCGGTGAATACCGAGTTTTCGGTGGTGATTTGCGGGTTCTCCCCTTCCGGCACGGTGGTACGGCTCATTTTAATAGCAGGGCCGCCCGGCTTTTCCAGCGTGGAGGTATGTCCCGTGGCGGTAAAGCAGTTGAACGAATAGCCCCATTTGAAATTGAAGTCACGATTCCAGTCCTGGGGCATACTGTCCTCGTCGATGCAAATCTCGCTGACCGACGCCAGCACGCCCCATGTGTCGGACGATGCCCCGGTTTCCTTGAGCTGAACAAGCTCATAGTAGACCGTCGCCTTTGCCTTGATCAGGCTAAGGGAGGTCAGCAGAGAATATTCCACCTTGATGGCATTTGCGCTGCCGTTCGGCGTTTTGGTCACAAATTCTGCTTTTATCGGCTCAGTCACCACGCCCTCTGTCTTTTCCCTGCCTTGATCATAGGTGATGAAGGTGCAGCGCGGCGTCTGCCCGATCAGTATGCTTTCCTCATCGGACTTTGCAGCGGGCACAACCGTGAGGTAGGCATAGCTTCCCCACAATTTGCGAAACGTCATATGGATGTACTCGTTTTGCAGGGAAAGCGAGCCATCATTCAGCGTGACGGTTTTTACCGTACTTTCGGACGGAAAAATGTCCCCCGCAAAAGCCGATACCTGCAAGGGCAGTGTGCCGAGCAGCAGGCAAAGGCTCAAAAGCAGGGATATAAATTTTTTCATGTTGCGTCCTCCTCGTGTTTTTGCTTTTGCTTTTCCCGTTCATGCAGCCGCATACAAACGACCGTCAGCACAACGGCTGCCGCGAACGCCGCAACTCCCACCAGCACATAGCCGCCCGCATCCTCGTGCAGCAGCATCGCACCGAAGCCGCCCCAGGCAGCGGTCTGCCCCTGCCCGACGACCCTGTCCGCTGTCTGCATCAGCGCCGCAAACAGCAGCATACACACAGCGCTCAGCCTGCCGATGCCGCGTTTCTGCCTTCGTCGGGTGTTTTTGCGTATCTGCCTTTTGACAAGCTCGACCCGTCTTGCGGTATCATACATATCGGGGAAGCCTCCTTTCCGGTATTGCCTAAGCGTGAAAAGTCCTTTCACCTATATAGGTACAAAAATTCGGGAAAACTCTCACCCAAAATGCAAAAATTTACAAAAAAATTAAGAGCCGCCCAAAAGCGGCTCCTAAGAAGCGGATATTCGGTTATTCCTTCCGTGATATGCGAATTGCAGACAGCTTTCCCGCCGTTACCAGCAGCGCCGGCAGGGCGTAGGCGATGTACTGCGCTGCACCACCGTAGGCAATCAGCAGGTTGTAGATGGCGTGCAGGGTGATCGCCGCGCCCAGCAGCCCGCAGGTTCCGGCAATCTTCAGCCATGTCCGCTGCCATGTGTAGGCAAGCCCGGCACCCACGATGATACCGCACAAAACGTGCATGGCACCCGTGCCGAAACCCCGGAAAAAGATGAACGAGAATCGGTCGGCACCGTTCTGGATGAGATAGCACACATTTTCAAAGGTAGCAAAGGCGAGCGCGACCATGACGGCGGCGGACTTGATTTTTTCGCCCTCCGGCTCAAATACCAGCAGGTAGAATGCCAGCGGCAGCAGCTTCATGATTTCCTCCACCACCGGCGCAATCTCCGCCGTGGCAGCAAGGGCGTCTGCCTGATAGACCGCCGCAAAAAAGGTGTTGATGTAGGCGGAAAGCAGACACACGCCCATTCCTGCGATACAGAACACAAAAAAGCGGAGTTGCCGTCTGCCCATGCACAAGGCAGCCAACAGCAGCGGGGACACCATACAGAGGAAGATATTTTCAATGTAGGTCATAGTTCCACCGCCTTTCTTACCGCGGGCAGCAGCCCCAGCAGAGCAAAGGTCAGGAGCAGATCGCACCAGAATGCAGGGCTTGCGAAAGAGGCAGCCGACCAGAAGCAGCCCACCGTCCAGAGCAGATATTCCGAACCGACATAGCACAGCATACCGATGTGGAAATACCGCCGATTCCGCGCTTTGCCTGTCAGGGTGTTTGCATAAAACAGCCCCCGTACAGCGCAGAAGGACAGCCAGATCATCAAGCTGCACCAAATCAGGTTGGAAAGGATATCCCCATACGTACAGTAGAACCCCAGCAGCGGCACGCCGACCAAGGGGGCGAGCCACGCTTTTCGGCAGCGAAAGCCGCATTCCCCCGAATCGGTCAGCGTGACCTGCAAAATTCGCAGAAAAATCACGCTGGCGACCCAGCCAAACTCCGACACATAAAAGACCCGCGGCGTGGTGTGGAACAGCAGCAGGTACAGTGTCCAGTAAAGCGACCCCAAGGCAAAGCAGCCGTAGAAGCAGAGCAGCAAAAAATACGCCTGTCTGCGGCTTTTTTGCCATGCAATACCCGAAAGCAGCGCGCCGAGGAAGGTGGTCAATAATTGCAACAGGTTCTCAATCAGCTCCATGCCGCCCCTCGTCTTCCCTATCCTGACTGTCCTCCCGATTTATCTGCCGAAGCCGGAAGCACAGAACAGTCACGCACACGCCCAAAAGAAAGGACAAAAGCCCGATGACAATATACCCCAGCGCCGCGCCGCCGCCATACATACTGGCAGCGGTTTCATAGCCCGCGAAATCGCCGGGGCGGACCCCCGCAACCATACCGGGCATGGCAAAGGACACACTCACGATCAGCACAAGGCACGCCGCCGCAGCAGAAAGTGTGGTGATCGTACTGCGTCGCCGCTGTTCCCTGCGCTGTCTTGCGGCGATGCGCCGCTTTGTTTCCGCAAAGCGTTCTTCATGGCTCCGCATTTGTGATTCCCTCCCGTTCCAATAGTTTGCGCAAGCTCTCTTTTCCGCGATACACCAGATTGGTGATCTGCTTCACGGTTTTTCCCGTGACCTCCGCCGCCTGCGCGTAGCTCATCCCCTCAAAATAGGTCAGATACAAAACCTCCCGATAGTCCGGGTTCATTTCACCCATACAGCCATGCAGGATGCGGTTGCGCTCCGCCGTGCCGATGACCTCCTCCGCCAGCAGCTGCCCGTCCGGTTCGTCGGTCAGCGCATCCAGGCTGAACATCAGCCTTCGTTTGCTTCTATGGCGCAGCGCCATGTGCCGCGCCGCCTTATATAAATACGCCTTGAAGCCGCCTTCCCGGATGCGGGGCTTTTTCGTGAACAGATAGGCGAACACATCCAGCATCAGTTCCTCTGCCTCGTGTATGTCGTGCAGGTAGCCGTCAAGGTACACGGTCAGCGGGTCGCCGTATTTTTCCATCAGAGCCTCCAGCCCCGCGTCATCGCCGTTCAGATATTGGCGGTAAAAATCCCCGTCACTGACCATCGTGTCCCCCTCCTTCCTGCGATTCGTATGCGCCGTGCGGGTTATCGCGGTACTGCTGCGGCTGCGCAGCCCGCATTCGTGCGCCAGCTCCTCTAAACGCAGTTCCTCGTGCAGATGGGTGGAAATATACTGCAGGCAGTTTTTGATGACGGCGCTCTGTGCGCCGTCTTTTTGGTATCCACCACGCGGTTGCAGAAGTCCAACGGCACCGGGCAGAGTGTGTGCAGCTGTTCGCAGCATGGAAAAACATCCATAAAGCACTCCCTTTTCTCTCTAACTGTATCACAGTTCTTCCATCACAGTCAAGATATCGACAATAAATGCAAGGGCTGGCTACCGCTGCAAAAAAGGGCGGGCTTGTAATTTTTTGCAAAGGCTATTGAGTGTTGGAGCTTGTTCTTGTATTTGTGCTTGGCGGCGTCCCATTCATAAAAGCCGGTGGCAGGGATCACGCAGCGCTGGAAGGCAATACTGCGGCGAAACATCGGCTTTTCCGTCACCGTTTCGGCGCGGCCATCAATGACATCGTATCCGCCCACCCGGAGTGCAGCGAAACCACCATCACCTACGACTACGAGGACGGTCATACATGGGCAAGCTACTGGCCGGAGGTGCTGGCCATCTTTGCAGTACATACCAACCTCAACTCTGATAGCGACGTTGTCGTTATCAATGCCGCCCAAATGCAGCGCATCCAAGACATCTTTTGGGCTATGCACGAAATCACCTACGAGGTTGAAGAAGTAGACACCACTCCCGAACCCACCGAGGACGACCCCGACCCGGAGCAGCAGACTGAATACATCCTTCATATCACCGTCAACAGCAAAACCGTGGATGAGCTGGCCGAGTTGTACAATTTCACCCAAGACCAAAACGATATATTGCACGAACTTC
>OLWR01000119.1_pt1 | contig 51551 bp, 48 predicted proteins | sample 1673531 | NCBI WGS metagenome assembly OLWR01 (sample SAMEA103958114, study PRJEB25191) | human gut metagenome | reverse complement strand
ACCGGGCAACACAAAAATTTTATATTTTTTTAATTGTCTACTTGACGGGATGCACACCATTTTATTTACTGAGAGCGTCTCCTTTGCCTGCGCAAATCAGAATACATCCAAATCTTTGCCATTAACCACATAACCTTCATAGCCAGCCTCTCGTATCTCGTCAAGAATAGCTTCATCCCTCCATGCCATTTCCGCTGCAAGATTCTTACGGTTATCCTGAATATTCATATGATAAATACGGTGGTAGGTTACGAGAAGCTTGGGATTGGCTTTTTTTGCAACCTGGGCGAGGTCTGTGCTTAATGTATGCACCTCGCGGTGATATTTCTGCCATTTTGGTTCACGGCAGAATATTCCGGCGGCATATTCTACTTCGTGAAGAAGAATGTCGCAGTCTTTGGCTTTTTCTGCCACGATATCAAGTGGGGCTGTATCGCCTGTAATCACAATAGTTTTATCTGGTGTTATAAACTTGTATCCATAACATTCTAAAGTTCCGTGACTTACAGGAAATGCCTCTACTGTTACACGGTCATCTTTATAAATAATTCCAGACTCAATTTCTGTAACTTCCACTCGGTATCCCGATTCATTTGCCTTTTCAAATCCGTTAATTCGGAAATCAATATCAGTCTCATAGGCTTTTAAGATATGATCTGTCATATGCTGCATTCCCTTAGGGCCAAATACTTTGAGTGGAACCGAACGCTCTAATACCCACGGGGTAAAAATGAGGTCTGGATATCCGGCAGTGTGGTCTGTATGCAGATGTGTACAGAATGCCACTGTTAAAAGATCTGGTCTTAACGCATCAATTCCATTAAAGTAAGCTGCGGAAGCCTGTCTGACTACTCCCGGCCCAAAGTCTACAATATATGCCCTGTCTCCTACAACTACTGCGGAAGACGGACCATTTGCATTCGGGCAGGCATTAGGTGTGCCTGTACCTAAAAGAACAAGTTTTGTTTTCATTTTATTGTATCCTTCTCTATTTTGTATTTTATATCTTTTATCTTAATTTATATTATGCTTTCCCTACATTTTCAATTGCTAACTATATAGCAAATTGGTATGCGATAACATTTACTATCACTTCTTTACTGTCTGTATATAGATTCCATTATGTCTCCATTTTAATGACAAATACCAGCTGGCTGAAGTTGCGACAGCTAAATTTACATTCCCATATGTTTCGACTTTAATCTAACCAGAAATCCATACTGACTTTCTTCTGATATTCATTTAGATTCCAACATATTTCTGTACATTTTCTCATGCTTAAAATTATCAGAACACTACTCCGCTACTTCTTCCCCAGAAACATGCTTAATAGATATTCCAGTAAATCCATAAATAATACTGAAAATTGGTGTTAAATACAGCAAGAACAAATATGGGAAGAATGCAGCCCAGGCTACACCAAGTGTTCCTGCCATATATACGCCATAGCCATGCCAGGGAATCATTGGGCCTGCCATTGTTCCTGAATCTTCAAGACAGCGGGAAAGGATTTCCGGTGCCACTTTTCTTTCTTTAAATACTGGTGCCATTAAGCGGCCTGTCAGTACATGAGACATTGGCTGGGAACAGCTGATCAAACTTGTGATATAGCCAACAATTAAAGTAACTAAAATCATAGAACCATCACTGTTAATACGCTTTACAACCGCATTTAAAATGTGCTCTAATACGCCGAGTTTTTCAAGCATACCTCCCATACCAACAGCAAAACTGATGATGGCAACGTACTGTAACATACTTCCCATACCACCACGATTTAAGATGGACTGAAGTACCCCTTCCTCAATTGTAGTTGTATATCCACTATATGCAGTCTGAATAATACTCTGTAATGTCGCATGCTGTACAAAAAATGAAACTGCTCCTGCTGCAAAACTTGAAATTCCAAGTGCAGAGATTGCATTTACCTTACAAAGTAAAAGCACGATAATTAAGATTGCAGGAATTAATGTTACCGCTCCAAGATGGAATTCTCCATTTAATTCTGTAATATAGTTTGAAATATCTCCTGCTGTATAACCACCGCTTGTCTGCTGGATTCCTAAAACAGTAAAGATAATTAACGTAATGATATATGTAGGAATCGTTGTCCAAAACATGGCACGAATATGAGCACCTAACTTTGCACCTGCGACAGCTGGAGCTAAGTTTGTTGTATCAGAAAGCGGGCTTAACTTATCACCAAACATTGCACCACAGATAACTGCTCCGGCAACCATACCAGAATTAATTCCCATCGCATTGCCGATTGCCATCATTGCAACACCAGCACTTCCAACAGAACCATAAGAAGTTCCTGTTACAACACTAAGTACAGAACAGAATAATAATGTAAGCGGCAGTAACCATGCCGGGTTAATCATCTTAAGCCCCCAGGCAATAATTGTCGCGATCGTACCGCTCTGTAACCAGGTACCAATCATAACACCAATCGCCATAAGCAGACAAAGTGTCGGAACGACCATACGAATCGCATCATATGCGCCCGCAACAACATTATCATATGGAATACGAACAATCTTGCAAACAAGATAAATAAAAATCCAGCTTGCAAATAAGCCGATCATCGGTCCACCAGTCTTTAAACGAATACAAACTGCAACCGAAAAAATTATCAATACAAGCAGTAACAATGACTGCGGTAAATTCAGTTTCTTTTCTTCTTTCATCACTTTTCTCCCATTCTGTCAGATTCTCTACTGTCAACAAAACAATTACATTCTATACAAATCGTAACCCTTTCAGAAACAATACTTACTGTAAATCTATATGTAATTTTATCTTCCTGTCTGTATGAATCTTTATTTCGCCTCTTTAACCTATTACGATTTAATGTGTTAAATTGCAAAAGACGAACTATATTATAACCCATAATAAGCGAAAAAGCAATGTCCTATTAATGAATATTGCGAGATACACAACGGGAAGATTTTTCTAACCGCCGAGATTATGAACGGGAACTTCGTACCGTTTCCGCTAATATTGATATGATTCTTGGGAAGAATCACGAGCAGGAACAGCAGATTGAGAAAGAGCAGAATTTATAAATTTCCTGTTTTCATACTTTCCAAAAAGAGGTATTATATAAAAAAATGCAGGAGGTATATTCAAATGAAAGCACATAAATATTGGTCACTTGGTGCATTGGCAGCCATGATTGGAACCTTTTATACCGGCTATAAAAACATGAAAACAGCTCACAAATATTTTGCTTGCAGCTCTCTTCTCTGTATGATTATGGCTATCTACTCTGGTCATAAAATGATTTCTGGTAAATCCAGAAAAAAGAAAGATCCTGTTTCTGAAGAAGCGCACACGGTAAACCATGAGTACCATGACACAGCCTCTCTCCTATGATATAATAACCCCAGGAGGTTATGTTATGGATAAGATCACACACAAAGCACGCTGTGAACAATGGACAGCTATCGTCAATGAATGTCTTGCAAGTGGTATGCTAAAAACCACATACCATAGTATTTCAAACAGCAATCATAATAGTTGATTATTCATGGATTTCTAATGGAAGATTATCTGGATCATGGAAAAATGTCATTTTCTTTCCGGTATAATCGTCTAAACGTACCGGCTCTGTTGCTATTCCTTTTGCATTAAGTTCTTTAACCGTATCATCAACGCTTTTTACTTTAAATGCCAGATGCCTCAAGCCAAGTGCTTCCGGATAATTTACACGGGCCGGAGCATCTTTTATAATAAATAGCTCAATCTCCTGCTCTCCACAAGCTAAATCTATTTTATAATCATCCCGTTCCTTTCGATAATTTTCCCGGATTATTTCAAACCCCAGTAAATCAACATAAAAATGTTTTGATTTCTCATAATCGCTTCCTATAATTGCAATATGATGAATTGTGTCAAACATTGATTTATCCTCCGTCGCTTTTCCTATAAGTTTATCACAGTAAGATTTCTATGAAAACACATTAATTTTACTATTTTCAAATGCCAGCACCACACTACTCCAGGCAAGGCTCTTACTTTTCTCTCTCCGATCTATCAGCAGCTCTCTGTTATACTCTCCATTTTTGCCAACCTTTAATTTATACCGAAACGGTAATCCTGTTGCCGTTTTAAATGGATACTCCTGAAATGCAATAACGGCCTTCCACAGATTTTCCTCTGATGGCATTTCCTGTAGAAACCGAACCTGCTCTTGTCGAATCTTATATTTACCCCTTATCATCGCATTCCAAATAAATTTTGTATTGGTATCGGAAAGATTTGCATCTAGATATTTTAATAACCAATTCATATTAATGGCTGCGATATTCACACCCATGATATTACAGGTTGGAATAAGAGATTTATCTACTTTTCGTTGATATTCACCCTTTATATTTTCTTCCTTCATTTACTGTCTCCTCTACTCCCTACATAGATCCTTCTTTTTTGAATACCACCTGTACCGTCTTAAACAGAATCCTTATATCAAGTCCCATTGTCCATTCGCTTATGCACTGTTTATCGAGTTTTACGACTTCTTCGAAGTCTGTGATGTTGCTTCGTCCGCTTACCTGCCACATTCCGGTAAGTCCCGGCTTGGTTGCGAGGCGGGCACGGTGATGAAGTTCGTATTTATCCCATTCGTCTACTGTTGGCGGGCGGGTTCCGACTAAGGACATATCGCCTGCTAATGTCAATATAGGAACAACTTTTTTCAAATTTAGTTCATAAAGAATCAGATTATTAAATCACCCTCAAAATAAGCAAAAAAAAGAACCTCCGATTTCTCAGAAGTTCTCGTCCAGTCCATAATTTATAATTTATTACTCTTCCACCATTTCATTGCCTTCTCTAACTCCTCAAATGGTTGAAGTTGTATATCGAAATAATCCATGATGATATGGTTAGAATCATCTACTGGTTCTAACTGTTTTATTCCTGTTCCAAATCAGCTGCCGATTCCGGCCGCTATGATAAGTAAGGTTGTTTTCATTTCTTTCCTCTTTTCGTTTGTAAATAGGCTTACACTTTTTAATTGTGAATTTACACTTCAGGATATTTCTGGAAATGGCATCCCCGTAATATGCCCCTGGTACTTATGCTCTGACTGTTTATCTATTTGCTGTTATCTGATTGCTTCTTTCATTTAATCTTCTTCTATCTTTATCCTTCATACCCATTTGGATTCTTCTTCTGCCATCTCCAAGAATCTTCACACATTTCTTTTATACCGTTTTCTGCTTTCCAGTCTAATTCTTTTGCTGCCTTTCCTGGATCGCAGTAGCATGTAGCAATATCACCGGGACGGCGATCTTTTATAACATATGGAACTTTCATACCTGTAGCAGCTTCAAAATTCTTTACAATATCTAATACACTATATCCTTTTCCGGTTCCTAAGTTATATATTTTAAAACCACATTTTTCATCTATTTTCTGAAGGGCTTTCACATGACCTTTTGCGAGGTCAACTACATGAATATAGTCACGTACTCCTGTTCCATCTGGTGTATCATAGTCGTTTCCGAATACTCCCAATTCTTTTAACTTGCCTACTGCTACCTGCGTTACGTATGGCATTAAATTGTTAGGGATTCCATTTGGATTCTCTCCCATGAGACCGCTTTTATGGGCTCCAATTGGGTTAAAGTAACGAAGTAGAATTATATTCCAAGTTTCATCTGCCTTATATATATCCATAAGGATCTGCTCTAGCATAGATTTAGACCAGCCATAAGGATTTGTACATAGACCTTTTGGACATTCTTCTGTGATCGGTACAAATGCAGGGTCACCATATACGGTTGCTGAAGATGAGAATATAATATTTTTTACATTGTATTCTCCCAATTTCTGTAAAAGGATTAATGTTCCAGCAATATTGTTCTGGTAATACTCTAATGGTTTTGCGACAGATTCTCCTACGGACTTCAATCCTGCAAAATGAATACATGATTCAATATTTTCTTTTTTGAAAATGGTATCTAAAATAACTATATCTGAAATATCACCTTTATAAAACTTTACTTCTTTCCCTGTTATTCTTTTTACTCGATTTAATGCTTCTTCGCTGGAATTACTCAAATTATCAAGAACAACAACTTCCTTATTATTTTCTAATAACTCTACACAAGTATGACTTCCGATATATCCTGCTCCACCTGTTACTAATACTGCCATGATATTTTCCTCCGAGTTATATCACTATGTCTTTTTCGTGTTTTTATAATAATAAATGCTTTCTTCATCTTCTACAAAATGAAAAAATATTATCTAGTTGCCTCTTTTTTATTAATAATCGAAACCACTTCATCTACATATGTATGACAGATTTCTTTTGTTTCTGCCTCTACCATAACACGAATCAATGGTTCTGTTCCAGACTCCCGAACAAGAATTCTTCCGGTATCTCCTAATCTTTCTGCTACTTTTGATATCGCAGCCTGCACATCTGCATCTGCCTGCGCTACGGCTTTATCTTTTACCATTACATTCACAAGAACCTGTGGGTAAATATGTAAATCCTCTGTGAGCTGACTCAGCTTTTTCTTTTTAGCCATCATAACTTCCATCATCTTCAAGCTGGTAAGAATTCCATCCCCCGTTGATGCATACTTTGAAAATATGATATGACCGGACTGTTCTCCTCCGATACGGCATCCGTTCTTTGTCATATATTCATAAACATATTTATCTCCAACTGCTGTCTTGGCATAGCCAATTCCCAACTCATCAAAAGCCTTGTATAGGCCAAAGTTTGACATAACTGTCGTTACAACTGTATTGGTAAGCAGCTTACCTCTTTCTTTCATATATCTTCCGTAGATATAAAGAATAGCATCTCCATCTACTACATTTCCTTTTTCATCTACGCAGAGACAGCGGTCTGCATCTCCATCATAGGCAAATCCAACATCTAATCCATTCTCTACTACATACTTCTGCAATCCTTCAATGTGTGTCGAACCTGCATCTCTGTTAATATTCGTACCATCTGGCTCTGCATTAATAACAAATGTCTTTGCTCCAAGACTGTCAAAAATCTGTTGTGCCATGTTCCAGGAACTACCATTGGCACAATCCAGTCCAACCTTCATTCCTTTAAAAGAATATAAACCAAGTGAAATAAGGTATCCCATATAGCGGTTACGACCTGCTGCGTAATCCACTGTACATCCGATGGCATCCTTATGTGCAAAAGGAATCTCTTCATACTTCTGACCAAATACTTCCAACTCGCTATCAAGATAAGCTTCTACAAGATCAATTGTAGCTTCATCCATCTTTTCTCCATTGCCATTAATCAGCTTGATACCATTATCATAGTATGGATTATGGCTGGCAGAAATCATAATACCACAATCAAAATCTTCTGTTCTTGCTACATAAGCCACAGAAGGAGTTGTTGTTACATGCAAAAGATACGCATCTGCACCTGAGGCTGTAAGCCCGGCAACCAACGCATACTCAAACATATAGCTTGAACGGCGTGTATCCTTACCGATGACAACCTTTGCCGGTATATCATCCCCTCTCTGTTTCTTTAACTGACCATAATACCAGCCTAAAAAGCGGCCTACCTTACGTGCGTGGTCTACTGTCAAATTTACATTCGCTTCACCGCGAAAACCGTCTGTTCCAAAGTATTTTCCCATCTTTTCCTCCAAGTATTTTTAATATATCTTTAATTCACTTCCTAATGGGTACCGAAGGATTCGAACCTTCGCTTTTCCCCTTCATATGTTATATCACAACACTTCTTTTTTCAATTCATTCCAAATGTTTATTTTAAAATTCCTAGCTTATTTTAGAAACTCTGCTTGATACTCTTATTTTCAATTATTCTTATTTATCTTGTATATCACATTGTTTTGAATATACAACATATCTACCCCGTTCTCTACTAAATATTGCATCATGCCTCTTATATACTTTTGTACATCAATTGGAAATAGCTTGTATTTCTTCCCTCCTCAGTGTTATAATTTGCTATAGTCACAGACATCACAACACATATATAAGTTTACAAGATTTGGCTTTGAAAAAGAAAGGAATCTTTTTTATCATGTTCAAATGTCAGCCCGGATATACACTTCGAAAAATCAAAGGCATCAATTATCTCTTACCTTATGGTCAGCAGATTGCCGATCTGAAAAAAGGCTTTGTGCTGAATGAGACCAGTACTTTCCTGTGGAATGTACTTCAGCATCATGAAGGTGCCGAACCGCAGCAACTGGCAGAAATACTTGCCAGGACTTATCAACTGGATGAGTCTTATTATCCTGAACTTCTGAAAGATGTGACAGATTTTCTGACACAGCTTACAGCCATGGGAATGATCTCAGAAGATCTCCACCTGATTTCATCAATCCCTTCTGTCTCTATGATAATCGCAGGAATCTGCATAAAACTATACGGTTCTGCAGAACTGATTTCCCCAAATTTCAAACCTTTTTATCATGAATTTTCGGATGATGATACCTCACAGGAAATCGAACTGGTCACCACGCCTCCGCCCAGCCGTTGTTACGGACAGGTTCTTCTGCAGAATTCTGAAATGACTGTTTTTGAAAATCCCGACCGTTATGTTGTCCTTTTTCCACAGATGCAGAACCTTTACGAAGCTCATATGCTGAAAGATGGTACTTATGTACGGGTTTACTGCCACCCACAGGTTTCTGAAACAAATATAGAAAATTTATTTCACGCCATACGGCTGTTTTTCCTTTTCACAGCACAAAGAAACGGACTGTTTGCAATCCACTCAGCTTCTGTTCTCTATCAGGGAAAAGCATGGCTGTTTTCCGGTCATTCCGGAATGGGAAAATCCACACACACCGCTCTGTGGCATGAGCTTTTTGACACACCGTATTTAAACGGAGACCTGAATCTTCTTGGATTAAAGAAGGATCATATCATCGTCTATGGCATCCCCTGGTGCGGAACTTCCGGGATTTTTACTGCCGAAGCATATGAACTCGGAGGAATTGTCCTCCTTGGGCGCGACCTGCAGACAGATTATCTGGAAGAGTTAAATCCTTCGGAAAAAGTCCTCCGTGTCATGCAGCGCATGATCTCCCCTGCATGGACTGAACGCCAGCTTTCAGAAAATCTTTTCTTTGCCGGGGAAATCGCTGACCGCGTGCCGGTACTACATCTTCTCTGTACAAAGAATGCTTCTGCCGCCTGCGTGATGAAAAATGCCATTGATCAACTGGAGGAGCTGCAATGAAAGAAAAAATACTCCTGATCTGGAAACACCTGAAACAAGGAACCCTGAAGAAAATGTGGAAACAAACATTATGGATCTATCAGTACGGCAGACGTTACTGGAAAGCCATGATCCTGTATACACTGCTTGGTCTGGTCGGAACAGGTGTCTCTCTGGTTTCCAGTCTGATTTCCAGAGATCTGGTGGATATTATTACCGGACACCAGACCGGGAAACTTGTAAGTACCTTTGCCGCAATGATCGGCTTCTCTGTCGCAAACATTCTGGTTTCGCAGGCATCCGGATATGCCTCTACTTTCATTAACCTGAAGGTGGACTCCGAAATCAAGAACGACATCTTTGCCAAAATGCTGGTAACTGACTGGGAATCCCTGACCGATTACCACACCGGAGATCTGGTGACACGCTGGAGTTCCGATGCCTCCAATATTTCAAGCGGAATCCTGAACTGGATTCCCAACCTGATCATTTATACTTTTCGTTTTATCAGTGCACTGGCAATCGTGCTTTATTATGACCCTACTTTCGCACTTTTTGCTCTGCTTGGAATTCCCTTCAGTGCTCTGCTTTCAAAGCCGCTGCTGAAACGAATGCGTGATAACAATCAGAGAAGTGCGGCTATGAATGCAAAGCTTTATGGATTTAACCAGGAAGCTTTCTCCAATATCCAGACGATCAAGGCTTTCGACCTGATTCACTTTTATACAGAGAAACTGAAATCTCTTCAGAAAGATTATGTTAACATGAGACTGGACTTCCAGAAGATGTCCATTCTGACTTCTGTTCTCATGTCCATTATCGGATTTATCGTATCCTACAGCTGTTATGGATGGGGAATTTACCGTGTATGGAGCAATGCAATCAGTTACGGAACTATGACCATGTTTCTGGCTTTGTCCGGTACATTGACAAGTTCGGTAAATTCTCTGGTAAGTCTGATTCCGTCAGCCATCTCACTGACTATTTCGGCAGGAAGACTGATGGATATCGTGGAAATGCCGCAAGAGGACTACAGTCAGGATTCTGCTGTACGCAACTTCGAAAAGCAACATAAGTCAGAAGGAATCGGTCTGAACATGCAGGATCTCAGTTATACCTATCATAATGGTACTGCTGTTTTCGCCAATGCTTCCATAGAGGCTTATCCTCATGAGATCGTGGCTCTGGTAGGACCTTCCGGTGAAGGTAAGACAACTATGCTGCGCCTGATCCTGTCTCTTCTGACACCGCAGGAGGGTTCTTCTCATATATGTGCCGGAGCAGATCATGAACACATGATTGATATGTCCCCTTCTACAAGGAAATTATTCTCCTATGTACCACAGGGAAATACAATGTTTTCGGGAACAATTGCAGAAAACATGCGAAATGTGAAACAGGATGCTACAGATGAAGAAATTATTGAAGCGCTGAAACTTGCCTGCGCATGGGATTTTGTGGAAAAACTCCCGGATGGAATTGAAAGCATCGTTAAGGAACGGGGCGGCGGTTTCTCCGAAGGTCAGGCACAGAGGCTCTCCATTGCCAGAGCATTACTGCGCAGATCACCGATTCTGCTGCTGGATGAGGCTACCTCCGCACTGGATGTAGCTACTGAGCGAAAAGTCCTGCGAAATATCATGCAGGATACCTACCCCAGAACCTGCATTGTAACCACACACAGACCTACGGTTCTGAATATCTGTAACAGGGTTTATGCAATACGGGATAAGAAATGTGAGATACTAAATGACGTGGAAATTCATGAAATGATACAGACATTTTAAAATTAATTTCAGGGATTGAGTTAAACACTCTAACTCAATCCCTTTTCCTGTCAGCCAGATATTCTCTTTAGTTCACAGAATAAGTAAATCCTGTCATCTTAAGATCATCAATACTTGCTCCATGATCTATATGCACTCCAATAGTCAGCGGATTTGATGCTGTACTTGCAAATGTCAGTGTTGCAGTCTTACCTGACCAGGATTCCTGTACAGAAGCATCATCTGTCTCAACCTGATCTAATGTATCATTAAAAGTGATATTTAAAGTAATGGTTCCATTAATACCTGACCAGTCTGCCATTGCCAGACCCTTGCCACCATTAGTTCCCCATCTGTCCCATACTCCATGATATGTTACATTTAATGTTCCCTGGCTTGCACCACTTGCTGCATAAACACCCTCTGCCATTCCTGCGTCAACAGTTACTACCGGCTTCTTATATGTTTTCATAATTAATCATCCTTTCCTGAAATATGACCTTTACATTGGTTTTATCTTTTTCTTTATCTTATCCATATCCCCTCAGAAAGTCAAGTATGCTTACGCAAAACATACAGTTTTTTATTACAACTGGAAAACACTTTCTGTTGTCCTTTTGTTTTCTTAATGTTATAATACGCCTGTTCAGAACTTTATTTCCGAACATCAGTCATTTTTATAACAGGAATAAGGACAAATACTATGAATACCACAAAATCAGACCCAGTTAAAATCGACTTGGAGCAGCTTCTCCGGGAGGGAAATATTATCCGCATCAAGCCTCAGGGTTACAGCATGTACCCTCTCTTTATTCCCGGACGGGATGAAGCACTGATCCAACAGACAGATGGCACAGACTGCCACAGAAATGATGTAGTCCTCTACAGGCGTGATCAGGGCATCCTCGTGCTTCACCGCATCTGCCGGATAACATCTGACGGCTTTTATATGGTGGGTGACAACCAATACGAAGTAGAAGGTCCTCTGCGTCAGGATCAGATTATCGGAAAACTGATTGCTGTAAATCGTAACAGCAGAAAATTTACTGTAGGAAATCCTTTCTACAAATTTGTTTCTTCCCTGTGGCTTTTTATACTGCCCGTTCGCCCATTCTGTTTTAAACTGTCAGCATTTCTCAGAAAGCTTCACCACTCATGATCCATCCTTCATAAGAGAATTCCCTTTTTCTGCAAAGTCAGGACTACATTCCTTACATCTTCAAGGACCTCAGCAGGTTCTATCTCATACTCTTCTGCTACCAGTTGTGCCAGCTCATCGACATTTTCTGCACATTCCGCGTGCATATAAATAAAGCCTGCCGTTTCGCTCAATGAGATCACCTCATTGACTTCTTCTGTTCTTCTTCCTGACGGAAGTACGAGATATTCATCCTCCAGTCTCCTGACTACATAACCTTCTGTCTTTTTCATTTTCCCTTTTTCTCTTCCTTTTCCTTTATTTCCACGCAATAACATGATATACTTACTATTATTTATTACTGCCATTCAATCTCTGAACGGTACCCATTTTACGCACTTTCAGGAGACTCCTATGGAACGAATATACAATACTTATCTGAAAATAATAAAAAATATCTGCACCGGTTCTGATCATTCTGTTTCCGTACATCCGGAAGACCTTCCTGCTCTGGCAAAACTGGCGCAGGAACATTGTACTGTCCCATTTGTACTGCCATATCTCCGGTCTGCTTCTGTCTATCCTGCCATGAAGCAGCAGGTAAAAGGCATGATGCTGAATTATTATCAGATTGAGCATTTCACCCGGCTTACAGTCTCTCTTTTAAGAAAGAACAATATTGACTGTTATCTTCTGAAGGGTCTGAGTCTGGCTGACTGCTATCCGGTTCCTGAATATCGTAAGCTTGGAGATCTTGACCTATATCTGGCTGATCCTTCTGACCTCACCAGAGCACAGGCAATTCTTGAAAGCAACGGATATATCTCTGAGGATGAACTCAGTGACCACCATGTAACCTACCGTTATATATTTCCCAAAACCGGGCGCCGTTTTCTCCTGGAGCTTCACTATCGTGTAGTTGGCCAGTACCAGTACAGCCCCGCCAACAAACTTGTGGATTCTGTCTTCTCACCGGAATGTCTGAAGGCATCCACCCAGACAATCCACGGATATACTTACACAGTCCTGCCGCCTACAGAATATACTTTCTATATGATTCATCATATGCTGAAGCATTATCTGTACAGCGGATTCGGTATCCGCCTTCTCTGTGATTTTACCTTTTATCTGAAGCGTCATGAAAAAGAAATCAATTTCCGGCAGATTCATGAATGGTGCAGAGAATCCCACATCAGCCATCTGTACGAAATCATTCTGGAATGCTGCAGGAAATATCTGGGTCTTCCGGATTCTATAGACGCCCGGACACAGTACAATCCACACGACTGCCATGATTTCATAATACAGATTCTTAAAGACGGCGATATGGGAACCGACATTTCCCAGTCACTGGTTGGAAGCAGTTCATATCAGAAGGTTAACTTCCTTACTTACTTCAAAGAAGGACACATCCAGATGAAGGTCCGCTTTCCAAAAGCCAGCCATTATCCAGTCCTCTGGCCTGCACTCTGGTGTATCACATTTATCTGTTTTATCCGCAACACCTACACAGTACGAAATACAACATTCCGGCAGACTCTTCATGACTTTAAGAAAAATAATCAGAAGACTAAACTAATCCGGATTTTTGAAAACAGCGACTCCTGACCAGAAGCCGCTGTTTTATTTTCTGAAAATCACCACAAAAAATTCATTCCATCATTATATTTGCATTTCATTGTCATACGCAGGTTTGCTTTTCCAGTCATGGGATCTTCAATCCCAATGCTCAGATGATATTTATCACCTACATCTCTGGATAAATTTATTGTTTCCATACTGGTCTGTGTCTTTTTTACATTTCCAGGAAGGACAGACGGCAGAGAAATTTTAATGCGCTTTTTTTCAATTAGATTTCCTTTCTCATCTGTTACATAAACCCATACCGGCCATTCTTTATAAAAAGGTGCAGACCCGGCATTCTCCCATGTCAATTCCAATTTTGCACCTTTTAACTGTGGTGAGAGAGCCGCCTTTGAAATCCACAACCTATATCCCATATTCTGCAACACCGCTTTATATCCCTCTGAATATGTTTTATCCGCTATATTAGGTCCAAGGAATGTGGTATGCGATTTTTTTATCAGCTCCACTGTCTGAGAAAGACTGGTATCCAGCATTTCTTCCATAGAAAGAGAACTTGTAAATTCACCACCTACAGGCGCTTTTTTCCAGAAATCATGCATAGAGAACAGCACATTCTTTTCATCTGTCTGGCTGAGATCACCACCATTTTCAATTTCTTTAAGCCAGGCTTCTGTCTCACCTGACTCACCAGTCATGTCATTGTAAAGTCCCATTCCATGTTTCGAAGCATGTGAAAAAGGTCTGCGCATCAGAAACATGGCATTCGGAAAAGCTTTGATCCATGGTTCCACATATTTCTCTCGTATTGCTTCCATGGGAAGACGCTGTATTCCCGCACTGAAATTAACATGCCATTCTCCCCAATGTCCGAGGCTGCCCAGCTCAATATAACTAATCAGGTCATCCTGTCCCAGATGCCCGCCAAGAGCTTCTATCGCTTTTATATAATGCTGAATGATCTGTTCATTATTATAATCCGGTGCAAATCCCTTACCCAATTCCATATCATACCAGGTTCCCGCATGACCGCTTTTTTCATACAGCCATTCCGGGATGTCCATATGTTTTTCTTTTCCGGGTATATCACATACAAATCTTAGTACGATATGTTTTCCTTCCATTTTCCATCGGGTGAGCTGATTTTCCTTTTCAATGCTTTCCCAGTCATATTCTCCTTCTTTCGGTTCCAGTTCTGCCCAGGTTATATCCATATAAAGTAGAGATATGTCATTACTTATCTTATTATTCCAAGCGCATGGAGCATATCCCATTAATGGATTCCCAAAAACCTCTTCCGTTTTTTTATATTCCTTTACATTTTTTCTTAAAAAAAAATATATACCTGCTGCAAACACTGTCAATATTACAATTCCTGTTATTATCCACATCCGTTTTTTTCCTTTAGTCATAAAGATTTTCCTCATCTTATCTTCTCAGAGCAAAGTTTTCTGTCTGGCATCAATCACTCAGATCATATAAATGATCCGTATTTTGTTTTACCACATAACAGATAAAGTCCTCATCTTCATAATAAACTTTGATTTCATTTGGAAAATGCATTTTAAATTTCTGACACCAGAAATACATTTCTGATTCCAGAATTTCTCGGTTTTTAATATTCGAGTATGCATCTGAAGCTTTACCCGTTATTGTAATCGAATCATTAAGCAAAAATTCTGAAATTTGAGAGTTCGCAATCTCATCCCCCTCACTCAGTACCGCATTTGAATACTTATAGAATTTTGTATACTTCGCCTGAGCAAGCCATCTTGGGCCTGTAAAGAAATGGTACTGTGCGTACTGGATTGGTTTTTTCTCTACATAAAAGAAAAGATACTCTGTAGGAATAATATATTTTTCCTGCTTTGATCTATTATAGAAATCAAGGATTTCCTCATGACGTCCTGATTCTATAGCCTGATACAGTTCTTCCGTTGTGGATATGATTGTATACTGATATTTAGGGCAGTTTTCGATAATACTGTTTGTAACTTCTACAACTGAATTATACCTTGTCAGTTCATAATATAAATATCCATGAAATATGCCAAAATAATGAGTTCCTACATAAATTGATACCACTCCCAGAAGACTCAAAAATGGTGAGAAACGTGCTGCCTTTGTTTTTTCAAACAGGAAAAATAATCCATCAAAAGGAACTGCCATCATTGCAAACAGTAATATCTGCTCTGTCAGGCATAATCTTGCACCGGCAATAATTTCCGGCAATCCCAGAAATGGAGCCGCATACAAAATCATAAAAAATACAGAAGCAAAAGTAATTCCCAGATACATTTCAAAAGGAAATTTTTTTAAGCGGATAAAATAAATTATTAAATTTAATACACCAAGAGCCAATGACAGCAGTGTAAAGCGGATAATCCATCCTGCACGTTCTTCACCATAAAGCTGTGCATAACCATATTTATATACGAGCTTTATATTGTCAATAATTTTCTGCACCATTCCCTTTACGGCAAAATGCTTCTGAACCGCTGTATTATTCTCAATCTGCTGAGTCATATCTTTATTTGCAGAGATTGTTGTCTGATTCTCCTGTATTTCACTGCGGATGTCTGTGTTTTTTTTTATACTGTTTTCTTCTTCGCTGTTTTCCTCTGAAATATTCTGTGCTACCTGCGTTCTCCCTTCTTTTGTATCTGTACCATTTATAATATTCATTCCCCAATTCAGAGATCCCTGAAGCGGAGTTCCGGTTGCAAAAGCCAGTATCATTGGAGTTGTAGAAATAACACCCCCTGCGATAACAGCAACTACAAGAGGCCTGAAATTTTCTTTACGGAATATTCTTGTGATCCCCAAAAGTGCAAAGGAAGCACATAGGAAAAATGCCATAATAGTTACATAAAAATGAATTACAATGGATGCCGCCAGCGATGTCGTAAATAAAAACAGATTCTTATCAATACCCTTTTTCTTCTCTCTGTCCGATTTTGGATTTCTTCTTATAAAACATATTAAATACAGGGCACACAGAAACTGTGTATACAGCCCAAACTCCTGTGGGATTGTATACTGCAATCTGGATATCCCATAAATTTCATCTACACACACTACATCTACTGTTAAAAAAGCTGTCAAAATAAGATAAACCGTATATTTCGATTTCATTACCTCTCTGAACAGACAATACACAGCAACTATCAAAGCACTGACATGAATCTCTCCCATGAACAACAGACAACTGTATACCGGAATTCCAAATAGTACATTCATACAATAAACAAAACAATGCATTGCTTCTGGATAAACGCCCTCTGAAAATATTTTTCCTTCCTTCAGCCCATAAATCCATGCATGGTGAACATACATATCCCCCCATCCATATGAATGACACTGAAATGCACCGTAGGAAAAATATGCAACCGCAAAAATAATCAAAACGCTTAAAACACTATACTCCAGTTTTCTGCCTTTTGTTTTTTTGTCCAGACATCTAAGGGTTCTGATAATACATTCTTTTATATTATATATCAGCCGAAAAATCAGAGTTTTACCTCCAAGCGTCCCTGCAAAAAGAGTTCTGAACAATGAGAAAAAAGAAGTTCTCAGCTCTTTATTCTTCAAAACAGATATAATAAATATTCCATAGAATATGCAGGCAATAAGCCAGCCTTTCAGTATATGAACCAGTCCCAGTCCTAATACAACCGTATTAACGAGCAAAATTGAAATTGTAGAGCAAAATGCAAATTGGAATGTCAGACTCTTTCCGGATAATTTTTTTCTGAAAATAACAGACGGCCATAAATACATCATAAAAATGTATCCAAACAGAACCCTCACAAATTCAATGATCCAATATCCCATATCTTAAATAACATCCCCTTTTTATAAGCATCACCATTTTCTTTATTCGCGAAATCCCGTATCAGATAATCTTTCATCTACTTTCATATCAATCAGTAGCTTTATACCCACTGCCAAAAGCATATACCATTGATGTTTCATACCTTCCGCAAATCCTTTTATAATAAATCTCCACAAATACTGCTTTAATTCTGACAATTTCTTTCCTTTTGAGAGTTCCAGAAAACACTCTCTTCCAAGCGGTTCCTGTCCATATCTTTTCAATACTTTTCTAACCGCCCACAAGGAATTTTTATGTTTTATATATTCCATTTTTCCGTCAAAAAAAGAAGCAAAGAAAAGTGTATACTGCACCAGTCCCCCATACATATCCATATCTTTATTATTTTTTTGTATCCATAATTTTATAGTATTGGCGATTTTAAACCAGTTAGCAGTTGAATCCGGATGATAACTCCAGGAAATGGATTCTTTATTTTTGCGGTAAACATACCCCTGTTCCTGTAAAAATATATACTTTGCCTCACAGACATAACACTGCATATTAAATAATTTATCTTCCGCATATGTGATGTCTGTAAAAGTAATCTGATTTTTTTCCAGAAAACTTCGTCTGTAAAGTTTTCCCCATACATACGACAACGTTCCCACAGAAAAAAAACCTTGAAAACAAAAATCTTCTGACAAAGGACCTGATAATGCAAAGGACTGTGTTTTTACAGTTGACAAAAGCTTTCCGTCCCACAATCTAGCATAATTGCTTACCACAATATCTGCGTCTGTCTGCTCAGCAGCATGTACATATTGATCAAAAATATCCGTATTCGGAAGATAATCATCAGAATCTACAAATATGATATATTCACCACTTGCAAATTCCATGCCTATATTTCTCGCAGACCCAGGTCCTTTCCCAACACCTTTTATCATATGAATCTCCTGATATTTTTCTTCATATTCCTGTATAATATCAGAACTCCGGTCTTTTGACCCATTCTCTACCAATATAATCTCCCGGTTTTTATAACTTTGCTTTATAATACTGTCCAGAGTTTCGCTGATATACTTTTCTGCATTGTATACAGGTATAATCACGGAAATCTTTTTTTCCAAAACTTTCATCTTTTACCTCCTGCAAAAACTTTTCCCACAATTCTCTTCAGCAAATTCCACAATGCTTTCCACTCTTCTGTTCTTTTGTAAGTAAACCACAATAAAACATTCGGTATGACCAGACAAATTCCAAGTCTACATATCAGAACCAAAAATGCCTGTCCTTTAACAAAGTTACAGCAAAATTCTGTTATTCCCCATACTACAGACATCACTCCAAGATATCTCACATATTTTACAAAAAATCCGATAACAGGTTTTTTAAGTCTGTATTTATAAATTACATAAGGTTCTACCCACACAGAAGTAAGCACTGTACTGCAAAATGTTCCTGCAAATACTCCTGCTACACCGAAATGTGTAACCAACAAAACAGAAATTACCAGATTCAATATAGCTTCAGCTATCGCTTTATAACGGTCATACCAGAACAGTCCCATGGATTCCTTGAAAATCAGAACGGCGCGTCTCATTCCATTGATAAAGAAATTAATACATAGAATCAGGACAATCTCTTTTTGAAACAGGTATTTCCTGCCAAATGCCAGCTCTACAAAAGGATCCAGCAGTTCCAACAGACAGATACCGGCAAACCCAAACATCCAGTATCCTATAAAAAATAATCTGTCAAATATCTGTCCTATCTTTTCTTTCTCTTCTGTCACTCCAAGATTTCCCACACTTGCCGTAACCCCCAGCATTGCCTGATCCAGCACCTGCCGTACTGAGCCTATGATAAGATAATAATTAGAATAAATTCCAGCCGTAACAACTCCAACAAAACTGGAAATCAGCAGATTATCTGTATTATTTACCACTACATTACTTATCTTATGCATTAACATTGCCTTTACATTTTTTAAAATATTACGACTTTCTTCCTGCGGAAGCTGTTCTTTACATGTTTCTTTCAGATAAGGAAATAGCCTGTCTGCTTTTCTGGACATACAGATGTTTCCACTAATTGTACATACAACTGCAACAACCAGAAACAAAATAAAATTTTGTGTCAGAAGTAATATGATAATCTGACAGATATCCTGCAACACGAGAAAACCATTATGATATATAACCGTAATATAATTCATCTGATGAGCATCTACCAGCGTCTTCTTATAAATCAAAAGATACGAAGCAAAGGAATTCAGAAGATACAGAAGATAAATTATAATCAGATGATCAACATCCGGGCGATCCTTCATCAGAATATCCAGAAACGGAATCAGACATAAACCTGCACTAAGAACAAAAAATGCTGTTATTCTGTAGAATGTCCGAAACATTCTCATCAGAATTTGTTGTTTTTTTATATCATTTGCAGCTATGGGTGCATACAGAGCGTATGTAATCGCTGTTCCCACACCCAGTTCCGATAAAGATAATATATTTAATATATCTGTAAACAGACCGTTAATCCCTACATAACCTTCACTGAGAGTTCTGGTAAAAATAACTCTTGTAAAAAATCCCATAAGGATTGCCAGCGCCTGGGCAATAAAAGCTACTGTCATGTTCACAACAGAATATTCTGTTCTGGATTTTTCATTCATCATATTTTTCCAGCTCACGTATTTTATCCTCATCCATCTTAAGAATCTTTTCCCTGATCCACACAGCCAGGATTGAAAACGTCATTCTGAACATATAGAGTACTGGTTTCAGTCCGGAATGCATACTGACTCCTGTAGTCCTTACATGCATCACTGCGGGAATTTCTCTGACCCTGAACCCAAGAAGCAACATCTGCATAAGCATATTTGCATCTGGATATTTGTCATCAAAATTATTATATTTCGAATAAAAAAGGAAGGTTCTCCAGTTTAATCCCTGAAGACCGGTAGTCGGATCTGTAATTCTTCTTCCAGTTCCTGTTTTCAACATTATACGAAACCATACAAATGCAATCTTTTTGGCAAATGAAACCGAAAATCCAGAACTTCCTTCCATAAATCTTGATCCAAGGACAATATCCGGCAATGTTCCATTTTCATCTTCTGTCTGCAATTCTTTATAGATTCTCAGAATGTTGCACACATCATGCTGACCATCTGCATCCATCTGTATAACATAGCTGTATCCTTTACGCACCGCATATTTATAGCCAAGCTGCAGTCCACTTCCATATCCCAGATTAAACACATGGGTAACTACATCATGCTTTCTTTTCTTAGTTACATGATTCGTTGCATCCTGAGATGCATCATCCATAACCAGTACATCTGCAACCTGCGCTATCTCCGGCTGTTCCAGTTTTTCCAGAAGCGGAACGATTGTTTTTTCCTCATTGTATGCCGGAATAATGATCAGGACTTCTTTTTTTGCTTCTTTTCCAACGTTTTCTCTGTTCTCCATAGATACTATTCTCTCTCTTCTTATGCTATCTCAAACAGTTTCAGGATATCTCCCTGTTCATCGGATATCCGGACTGTAGCTTTTTTTCCATATTCTCTGCATTTCTCTTCATTTCCCAGCAGTTCAGCTATCTTCCTGCTGATATCCTCCGGTGAAAGCTGACACAGTATACCATCCGTCCCATTCTCCACCTGTTCCCGGTTTCCGCTGCAATCAGATACCAGAATCGTACAGCCCAGAACCTGAGCTTCCTGTATTGCAATACTTTTCCCCTCAAACCGGGTCGCATGCACATACAGATCACATTGCTTATAATATGGATAAGGATTCTCCTTCGCACCCAGCAACAGGAAATCTTCCTTCAGTCCAAGACTGTCTATTTTCTGCTGAAGCTTATTTCGTAATTTTCCCTCGCCCAGAATATACCAGCGTGCTTTTATCCCCTGATCCTTCAGAAGCTTCATTGCATCAATTGCCAATTCATATGCTTTCTGTGCAGTCAGCCTTCCCACTGTCAATATCCTCTTTCCACTGTATGCATCACTAAATCCGCCTGGAAGCTCTGCCTTTCTGCAGATTTCCTCCCTGTCGATCAGATTGTGAAATACCAGAGTTTTGTTTCTGCATTCTGGATACACATCATTAAACACCATCTTTACTTCTCCGGATACCGTAAAAATCCTGTCAAAATCCAGATAACAATCTCGGTCCAGTTCTCTGGTGTAACCGGCGTATTTATAATCTACATGTAAAAATGTAAACTTCTTCCTGGCCTTAACATGATCATGGACAAAATATGTAGAACCGCCTTCCAGATAAGCAACTGCCATATCATAGCTTTTATTCAGTTTCATACCACTGTCTGACATGATACGCCATAAAAGCTTGTCCGGATATATTTTTTTTCTGCCAAGCATGGAAAACGTATTTTTTATAAGATATGGTATATTTTTCAATAATGCCCTGTGTATAAATAATCGTCTGAGAACCTTTCTGTTCAATTCTTTCTTTCCTTCTGCTGAAAGAACTGATTCTGCCGTATAGTCCCTGTTCAGAATATTTACATAACCCGGTACCTGACTGATCAGTTCTCCCTGTTCCAGAAGCACGTACAGATCCACCTCATACCGATCCGGGGTAAATCTTTTGAGCAGTTCCAGTAATGCCTTCTCTGCGCCTGCACCTCCAAGAGTATTAATTACAAACAGCACTTTTTTCATATTTTTATTTTTCTTTCTCTAATTTTTCCAGTTCTTTGATGATTTTCTCGTAATCATTGTTTAATAAAGAAACCTGCATGGCAAGCTCCTGATTTTTTCTTTTCAGGATAGAAACCTGCGTACTGATAAACCATAATCCCCACAGAACACCTGACACAATTATTATAGTCAGAATCAGTCCGCGTGTACTGACATAACGCTTCATCTGAGATGGATTTAAAAGTACACCTGAAAGAATCATTAATGCAGACAAAAACTCCCATGCAAGACAAAATGGTTCTGTCATCTTTCTCTTTGCAAGTGACAGAATTGCCCTCACAACCATAAACACTCCTGATACGATCACAAATAACCTCAGTATATCTCCCACTTCCATTTTTTTCTTTCGTTCCTTTCTTACTATTCATATCTGTCAAATACTTTTGGTGACGGACAATCACCTTTTTTCTTCTTCAGCAGATGACCGTTACAAAATATATGGACATCCAGATGTTTCTCCATCCACTGAAGCCTTCGATAAGCTACTGTCCATCCGGCAAAACTTCCCGCAACAAGACCTGCCCCATACCATATCTCTGTAAAATGAGAAGATATCATGCTTCCAGTCATGGTAATAAGGCAAAACGCCAGTCCCGTCAGCACACATCCCTTCATGTCATTAAAATAATACAGAAAAATAATCTCCGCATACATAAGAAATAGAATAAAATATCCTGCTGCCAGACAGGGATATATTCTCAGTGTCATCCCCCCGAAACCAAGCTGCGGAAGAAAGATCATGCAGAGAAGAAAAATTACCAGTGTAATGATAAACTGTATTCTCGCAAGACTCATAAGTTCTTCAGAAAGAGTGCAAAACATTCTCTTTTTCGTAATATCAATGTCTGCCCCTCTCCCTCCGATAACAGCCTCTGAATACGCCTTATATCTGTCATGAAAATACATCTCAACTCTACTGATAAAGATAACACTTGCAGAGATATTTGTAAACATTGCAAGACAGGTTGCCATATCATATGTTGTCACACATACAAAAGATTTTACTACTATCATGTGAAGATCTGTTGTCCAGAAAACAAAATTGTGTACATAAAGTCCTAAAATGTAAAGAAAATTTGTAATCACCAACGGCCAATATTCCTTAAAATAGACCAGAACCTGTCTGTATTTTCCACTGTTTTCCTTAAAATAACTCCGGACTACCGACATTTCCAGACAGGCGATCAGCCAAAATCCAATTGTCAGCGAAAACAGCATTCCATATGTAATACCCCAATGAAATACTTTTACAAGCAGAAAAGATAAAAACACTGTCACTGTCATACCAACGGCAAAGAAGAATGATATTTTTTTGTAATCCTTACAGATAGACAGGTACAACATAGAATAGAACACAAGAACCAGGGCAATGTATCCGCAATAACCTGTAAAAACATAAATAATATCCACTTTTCCAACCAGATACTCCCGGATACAGAATGGAATTCCCACAAGAGCACTCAGTGAAATATTCAAAAGCATGCCCACATAATAGCACGGCAAAATATCTTCATATGTCTCTTCATAGATCACATCTGACATATATTTGGATAATACAGAGTTAAATGGAGACGCCGTAAGCAGGGAAAAAATAAATATATACAGAACCGTACAGGAAAACAGTTCTCTTGTAGCATAACCTACTGAAGAGAAATCCAGAAAATACTCCATGATCATAAGCGCACCGATCACCAGCAGCATGGGGGCGATTGTAACGACCATACTGTATCCCGCACCTATGATATCAGTAGTCAGCGTATTCTTTTTATAGATATTTGTAAGTTTTACACCTATTCCTGCCATATATCCTCTCCATCCCGTAATTGCTTATCTTATGTTTGTTATCCTGATCTCAGTCACATTATGCTTTCATTTACATCATCTTTTCATACACACTGATCTGAAAGGGTTCCTCTGTCCACGAAAGATTCTGTCTATCTGAAAATCCTTTGTATATTTCTCTGTATACTTCCTTCATCTGATCAATCCTGTAAAATGCATTTACACGTCTGTATCCTGCTTCTCCCATACGCCTTCTGTCTTTCTCATTTACAGACATGGTAACCATTGCATGGGCGATCTCTTCTATATTCATAATGTGTGTGAGGATTCCCGCTTCCCCAAATCCGTCATTATTTCCATAGATCAGTTCCCTGCAATTTCCCACATCTGTGGCAATTACAGGTTTGTGAGCCGCATAACTCTCAAGGATTGTCAAAGGCTGTCCTTCACTGATACTGGTAAGCAGTGTGAAATCCATCTTGCCCAGATAATCCTTTACATTAACCCTTCCTGTGAATTCCACATCCTGAACCCCAAGGGATTCTACCAGATCATAACATTCTTTTGCATATTTTTTATCTTCATCTACCGGTCCCATAATCCAGAGCTTCATATTTTTTACTTTTTTTTTGGCAAAAGCAAATGCCTGTATCATGGTTTTAACATCTTTGATAGGAGTTACACGAAGTACAGCCCCGGCATTGATAAACTGCTTCTCTTCTTCTGTCTTGCCGGGAAGATCTGCAAGCGTCTGTGTATTGATCCCATTTGGTGTCACCCTGATCTTCTCAGGCGGACATCCCAATTCCATCTGCAGGTCCTTTGCATGGTCATACAGACAGGTTACCATATCTGCCTTTTCATATGCAAGAAGTGACATCTTCTTAAACTGTTCAATCCAGATATTCTTATATACTCCCCTTACCCAGGAAGCTTTGATCAGTTCTTCCTCCCTTTCTCTGGTATAAATCCCATGCTCGGAGATCAGTAATGAACTTCCATGAAAATGTTTTGCCATACTTCCAAGAATTCCAGAATAACCGGTGGCCACACAATGATACAAATCCGCCTTCGGTACATCCATTCTCAGTGCCCAGAACATCGGCAGATAAATGGAGCGCAGCGTCCAGAGGAAATCCGAGAAATTAATATTTGAATAATTACGGTCATAGCACTCCCTGGCAATCCTGAAGAAATCCTCTCCCATAAGAAAAGCATCTACAGAAAGATGCTTTCTGTGAAACAGGTCAAAAATCACACCCCAGTCTGTCCTCCGGTTCAGCACCATATTCAGCATTTCGTCATATTCTTTATGAGAGAGATGGACTTGCCTTAAAGATTTTCTTTTTCTGTTTCCGCTTTCCCATTCACAGTCATCCAGATATACTTCATAAACCTGTGTAAGGTTTTCCGGCAGCTCATAGACAAATTTCCCCCTGAAGGATCTGTTCGCCACAATTGCCAGCAATATAAATTCTACATTCGGAAAAGATCTGATCAGACTATTAATCCAGCCGGAAACACCTCCGACCACATATGGGTAACAGCCCTCTGCCACAATACAAACTTTCATACTTTTCTGCTCATTTCCTCTCTGTCATAACAGCTATCTGTCATAATGAAGTCCTGATGTTTTTATCTGAATCTTCACAGTAGTATCCTGCGCCTGGATCAGATAAGTTCCATCTTCTATTTCCTTTTCTGTACCGCCTTCTATTTCTGCGATTTCTTCTCCATGCGTCCTGAGAAGAAACCAGCTTCCTTTCTCAGAAGTTTCCAACGTAATCTCATTCTCTGTTCTGGACTCTGAGAAATCCAGATTCAGAAAAGTTCTGATTCTAGTGTTGCTTTCTGAAAGAGTCATACTGTCAAAACCTGTAAAGTTTTTCCAATAGGTAAGGATATTACTGGAAAAATGCTTCTGCATAATCTGCCATCTGTCAGTTTTCTGCTGCGGCCAGAAAATATCATGCATATTTAACATAACATTCGTATATGCCAGCGAACTCTGGATACTTCTCATCCGAATATCATCACTATAACTGTAATTCATCCCATCACTTGTCACAGACTGTAAAGTTACAGAATCCGTACAATAAGAAACCACCGGCTCTTTCTCTGTATATTCACATACCAGTGTACTTACATTTTTCAACAATTCAGTATTCATCAATCCTGTTATCGTATCCAAATCCCTTTCTTCCGCAAAAGCAGCTCCATATTTATAACTGCTGTCCGATTTCTGAAAAAAGTCTGCATCCTGATCCAGTTTTTCCCGCAAAGAACCTGCATTTTTATACTCAAGAGAAAGTCCTACTTCCGCTTCCTGCTCTTTCATCTGCTTCAGGTAAAATATCATATCTTTTGTATCCGGCTCTATACCATCTTCATAATCTGCCTGTGGCTGCATAAAGCAGGTCATTTTCAGCTTTCCTTTTTCTACAATGGATACCAGTGATGGCCACATAATATCTCTGGTCATACCTGTCACAGACTGACTGTACAGTTTCATCATTTCTTCATCATTCTCATCTGCAAATGCCGGAAAATTGATCATTGAGAGATTCTGGGCATTTACTACCGGATAAATATAATACTCAGAAGCCTCTGTTATCATACCATTCAACAGTCCCAGTGCTGTGCTGTCCTTCATATAGTCTCCCACTATACAAAAAACACTTCCACCCTTGATTCCATTTCTCCACAAAATCGTAGGAAGATCTTCATTCTCCACCTGAATTTTTTGTTTACTATGATCCAAAAGTCCGACCATATATGTTTTCGTACCGCTTCCTACCTGATACCATGGTATCTCCAGCTGCAGATCCTGACGTTCTTTCTCTTCTTTTTCCTTCGGAGTTTCATAGACTACTTCTCCGCCCAGCAGAAGACCTTCAAAAAGTTTCACACCTGTCAGTTTTGTTTTCTCAGACACAACCTTATAAATCCCCAGAAAATCCATCAGTTCCTGATTTTTTTCAATATTCTTTGGATTTTCCAGACATCCAAAAACAATAATCACACCTTTTTGTTCCAGTTTCTCTAATTTTTCCAGATTATCACCAAGTGCATATTTCTCTGATTCCAGTATCAGCATCCCCGGCAATGCCTTATCATTCTCCTGGTAATCCTCCAGATTTCTGCACTGTGCCATATCCCACTTTGCATAAATGCACCATCTGCTTACGGCTGTAGCCATATCCGATGAACTGTCTCCCACAAAAAGAACATAGCTTCTGTCTGTTGTTCTGACAGCCACAGGATCTATCTGTTTATTTTTCCAGACATTTTTACCATCTTTCTGCCTTGTCGTGAAATTTGAATTTACATCATATGTGTTCTGTCTGTCTCTGATAACCATAGAAAACTGAAACAAAAACAAAAGAACAAACATCATGATTGTAATACTAAAAAAATTTCTTTTGGAAACCATTATATTAATTTTTATCCTCCTGTGTCCGGAACTGATTATAACCGTAATCTATTGCAAAATTATACTGATGATACATATTTTGTGGCATTACATAACACACAAAATCTTCTGATTCATAATATACCTTCATATCATTGGGATATCTCTCCTTAAATGCCTGTGCCCAGTAATACATCCGAGACATCAGAATCCATCTTCCCTCCCCCTGATACATAGTTATTCCACCTGAATTTGGTAATGACTGGCTGGCTGCCTTTTTCGAAATGGACTGACCACTACCTGAGTAAAGTACCGCATAATTCAGTGGGATTTTTTCTATAAAGAAGTATACATTCTTTGTCGGAATAATCAATTTAGTGTCTTTATTCATATACTCCATATTTCGAAGGAAGGTAATTGTCTCGTAATGCCAGCCATGATCAAGCCCCATCTGTGTCTCATCATTTGCTGATACAATCGTCCATGTCTTGTCTTCATTTTCTTTAATAATATTCGACAGACACGTCAATGCTCCATTAGATACATAATCTGAACCAAATCCCGGCATTTTGATCATTCCCTGATGGAGCATACTCCCAACAATGAACACAGTCAAGATAAAAGATAACACATTTCGCGGAATTGTAAATAAACGATGCATAAAAATCAGATAAAGAATTCCATCCATCAGAACTGTCAGCGTTAATATCAGAAGATACACATAATAAATACTACATCTGGCAGGATCCATCAGCATCGGAAGTCCGAGCCCTGATGCACAGAGCAGCAATGTGAGAATTCCCATACAGAATCCTGCTGACATAAGCATCTCACCATAAGTAATCTTTCGCAGGATAATAAATATCAGACCAAGCAGAATGACAACTGCAATTCCGATAAGTACCGCATATGCACACCATTGTTCCGGCAAGTTTATGATAAATTCCCCGATACGCTGAGCCATCATATTCCAGGTGTTTTTTATTTTCTCCGGAATTTCTCTGACTTTATCTGCAAAAGTGGATTCAGGAGTTTCCGTCATATTTGTCTGCATTGATTTCGCATTATTACTTTTAATATTATTCTTCGAGTTTTCATTCAGACGCGCTGCCATCTCTTCCATGGTTATATCCTGGATTGTATTATCCTCTGAAGAAGCTTCTTCATCCTCAGTATCTGATTTGCCACCATTGATGACGCTTAATCCCCAGCCAAGTGAGCCCTGCAGAGGTGTTCCTCCTGCAAATGCAATCCCCATAGGAAGCACAGCCAGAAATACACTGATAATACCAGTCATCATAATTCGTTTAAAATACTCTTTATTCAGGAAGCGCGGACAAAAACCGACAGCAATTCCAATACAGCAAAGCCCTGCAATCATAGTTCCATAAAAATGAATCGCCAGAGTCAGCGCAAAAGCCAGCGCAAAGCATCCTGAGAGCAGCTTTGTTTCTCTGGTTTTCAGTTTCTCCTTCTCTGTCTGAAAAAAACTGATCAGGAAGTAAACAGACGGAATCACAAAAATCATTCCGAATTCCTGGGGCAGTGATGCCCCAAAACGACCATATGTCTGTTTTGCCCAGAGATTTCCCAATATATATACAAGCACTCCTGCATATGGCAGATACAATGATCTGCATAACAATTTCATCACAGCAAGAAGTACCATATGAATAAAGAATACCTGTACAAGATAGAACACACACAGAATCGCATACGTATCAACCCTGAAAACTGTATGAAGATAATATATCATACAGTGAAATCCAAACGGATATACACCATCGGAAAAAAGATTTCCTCTGACCATCTCATTAATCCAGTTCAAATGTACCGGTATATCTGAAGCACAATATCCATAAGTGAGCAACAGGTTTCTTCCATAAATCCAGAACAAAGCTATAATAACTGCCCCTACCAGAATCCACTGAAGCGTATTACAGATTACTTTGTAATAAAACAGACGGACTAAGCGTTTTAATACTGCCCTAATCCTGTTACAGACTCTGTATAAAGCCCCCCTCATTCCCATACTTCCCTGAAGTATTTTCTTACAGATAATTCCTGTCTTTATGCAGAGTTCTCTTAGAGAAACCCTGTTCACCCTGCTCCAGATCAGAATCCCTGGTACAGCAGTAAACAATACAAGTGCCCAGAAACCTGAAATATGCAAAAGCTGGACTGCAAACACAATATTTATAATATAAAAATTTCCAAATGTATAACACATCAGAAACTGCTCTGACAGTCCTCTGCCTGCCAGTATCCGACGAAACATAATCGCAGGTAACAAAACTGTTAAACCTGTATAAGCAGCAAATATACCTGCAAATCTTAATATAACCAGAGTTGTCATTGACATATCTGTTCATCCTTTTACTCTACATAAATGTTCTGATCAGTTCAAGGGTTTCATTATCAATCGCAATATCCGAATCTCGAAGTTCCTGCATAACCTGAAAGAACTTCTCTTTCTTTCCACATGAGAAATAGAGTTTCATCTGACAGGTATAGCTGGACAAAACTCCCGGATATTGTTCCATTGCCCGGTCACACCACAGTGTGCATTTCTCATAATCCTTTACTTCCAACAGGCGCTGGCAGACCTTTTCATAGACAGTACTGCTGATTTTTATCTTATCAAGTTCCCAGGCTTTTTGCAACACCTCCTGCATCCTCTCTGCCATGGAACGCTGTTCCAGATTTGTAAGTACCTGCTGTTCCAGAATCGGATTCATATATTCAACAAGTTTTATACAATTTTCCACCTGCTGTTCATTTTCTTCCTGGCATAAAAGATAATCTGTCTGTACTTTACTTCGAAAATCATTCAATACATCCTGAAGAACAGATGCTGCATAATGGGCAGTCTCTGAATCCTCGCTGTTTAATGCCAGATTAATCGCCGCAAGAGAATTGCGGTAATCTCCTCTGATCACATTCAGCATCAAAGTACGAAGGTTCTTCTTATCTGTAACTTCCAGGGCTTCTTCCAAAGAGACCATATTTCTCTCCATTTCCTCATCAGGACGGAGGAAATTCTCTTTCCTGTCTTTGCTAAATACAACGTCCGACAAATCCATACCCTGGGAAGAAAATAACTTAAAAAGCAGGAATGACAGGAGTACAAACGCAGGACCTGTCACCGGACATAAAAGCATCATAACTGCCTTCATCCATACACTTCCGATTTTTTCTTTTCTGCGGATATAATTCCAGATCAGATAGAACACAACCACGATCAGATTTATGATCAGCAGGAAAATAAACAGCTTCATTCTCTGTGACATACTGACATCATCTCCACGTATTCTGTTTTATAGCCATTCTTCTCAAATCTGTCCTGTACAATAACAGCACCCTCTCTGGTTGTGTTGGTAAGCAGGACATACAGATTTCCATCAGGCAGCATTCCCATGTAATCACTGTCCCTCATATATCCGGACATCTGCTCATCCGTTTTTTGATATTCCGAGTTCTGAACATCTACTTTAATTAATACACATTCTACAAGATTTTTCAGTTTTGCCTTCATATATGCCTGAACCAAGGACTTAAATGCTTCCGGTTCCAGGATTCTGGAATTCTGGCTATAACGCTTCTCTTCCAGTGCCTGCATATATCTCTGTGCCCTGAGGACTGCATTCTGAATCAGATAGCTGACGACTGTAAGAAAATTGGCTTGTCCAAGGGTCATTTTTTCCCAGCTTAGTCCCCACATCATAACGATCATCTGTACCTCTTCACCTTCGTAGATTCCTCTTGCCATAAGTGGATACTGCTCATCCATTTTCTTATTAATATATACCTTCTGCTCTTTTAATGCATCATAAATGTCCGTCATCTCCCTGTAACGGATTGAATTTCCAAGACTTCTCGCCTTTTGGGAACTTGCAGAAAAGATACGGGCATAATCTTTACTGACCACATTATAGAGGGCTACATCCTTTGTCTTCATAAGTTTTCCCAGCATTTCCACTGCATAGAAAATAACCTCATCCGGCATACGCTGTTCCAGTCCTGCTGTAATGCTGTAAATTTTACCGATACTGTCCTTATGGTCGATCAGCTGCTGCTCCATGACCCCTTTTACACGGACATTACTTTCATTAATATCCCGGATATCCACAATCTGTCTGTGCAAATGTTCTTCCAGTTCCTGACTCTCCAGGCGCATGATACGTATCTGGTCTCTCATATATCCTACTACAAGCCCCAGGATAAAAAGCTGTGCGATCCAGACATAAGTGTTATAATCTATCAGTACCTCAAAACTACTTCTGGTATACATCTGCCGGAACATATAACCTGCAACTGCCAATATTGCAGAAAACGTCGCCTGCTGCTGCCCATATACAATTGCAAATAGCAGCACATACAAAAGAAACGGATCCAGATTTGCAAAATATTCACTGCCCACAGTCCTGTTATTCATCATGAAAAACGGAACAAAACATACCAGATTCTCGAAAAACGGAAAAAGTGTCCTGATCAGCCATTTCCATTTTTCATAAAGCATTTTCCACCATGAAAGCTTTAAGTCATCCCCCTTCAGGAAAACTGATTCATGTTTCTTCATATAAGAAACCATGTCTTTTATATTCTTCTCAAGATTACCAAATGCATGAACTCCAAATTCTCTTTCAAAACGATTGCCCGACAAAACACATCTTCCATTACTGTCGGAAAAAGCGACAATATTCGATTCGATTTCCATAGCTTTCTGAATCATAGCTGCAAGTTTTACTTCACTTACTACATCATTAGAAGATAAATTATAAAGACTATATTTGTGGTTGCTGGTTTTTATAAACTGGTAAATATACTCTACTGCATCATTTTCATAGAGAAGTGAAAATGTATGGTCTGTTTTTGCCTTAATATGCCCGTCACACATGCAGTTCAGACACATATCTGCACAAATATTATTTACGTCTTTTCTCTCTTTCGGAATATTGTAGAGATGATCCAGACGCAAAGTTATAATATCCAGACTTCTGTTGATTCTGAAATTATCGCAGATCTCTTCTGCCTGTGACAGTGCATCCGCTCTGATTCCCACTCCGGAAAAGGGTTCTTCTTCCTTTATATCTTCCGTGTAGTTTCCATTATAAATTTCATCTGAAGAAAGAAAAATCAATCTTTTTTTGTTTTTTACTGAATAAGCAACCAGAATATTGACAAGATGGGAAATAAAAAGAACTATCTCTCTTTCCTCCCCATCCCAATGGTAATTTGTGTCAAATGCACCCATAAGAATGGTTACATCTGCATTTACACTTTCCAAAATGTCATTCAGATTCTCGCAATCATAAGAAAACTCATATTTTTCAAATACTCTTTCATATTTATTATGTCTATATTTATCTCCCGTCAGCAGAAAAATTCTGTGTCCCTCTTTTCTTAATTTCAGAATCATACTGTTTATCAGGCTGCAGGAGCCTCCGACCAGCAGAATATTCATTTTTATACCTTTCTTATCTTAATTTTGTAACTCCAATATTCAATATATTTCTATCATTCTTCCCATATATATCCACTGCACATTACTTTGAACATAAGTATACCATATCTGTTTAGCTTATTACAAATAAAAAAATGCTGTTCTATGAGGCTCTTATACTCACAGAAACAGCATTCCCATCATTGATGCATTTTCTATTTTACGAGAAACTCTTTAATATATCCATGTTAATCTAATCACTGGCAGGTAATAAAGCAGGGATTTATCTCTGCTTTCCCATTTTCTTCTCTATTGCTTCTGGAACTCTAATCAAGCCAAATCGCCATAGTATCGGATAAATGTATGAAACTCCTCTAATGTCTCCAAGTGCTTTCGGTTTCTTCACTTCTTCTGAAACCCTCTTACTATTTTCAAATGCCAGCACCACACTACTCCAGGCAAGGCTCTTACTTTTCTCTCTCCGGTCTATCAGCAGCTCTCTGTTATACTCTCCGTTTTTACCGACCTTCAATTTATATCGGAATGGTAATCCAGTTGCCGTTTTAAATGGATAATCCTGAAAAGCAATAACAGCCTGCCACAGATTTTCCTCTGATGGCATTTCCTTTAGAAGTCGAACCTGCTCCTGTCTATTCTTATATGTCCGGCATCGCTCCGCATTTAGACTTATCTCTGCTGCATTATAAAGCCCCTTAGTGTAGGGCAAATAGGAATGAACCGATGCTCTGGAAAGACCTGTGAGTTTCATAATCTCCGGAATCTTTTTTCCCGACTGATGCAGATCATTGATCTCTGTACATATATCTGATGTGAATACATCTGCAGTAATAAGTAGCTTACGAAGTTTAAGCAGACTAATATTTAACTCATCTGCCAGTGACCTTAAATAATCTGCTTCTTCATAGGCATCTCTTAACTCTTGAAGAAAATTATTAAATTGAAGTTCTGGATTATATTCTGGTTTCTTTTTTGGTCTTCCTGCCATTTTATAGTTCCTATTTTCATGTGAATCCAATCGTCTTACACCTAAAACAGAGGATTCCCTGCTCCCGGACTAATGCTCCGATAGCAGCCTCTGTTTTATCTTACTATTTCTTTACCTTCCACCCCATCCAATACAATACTCCTCCTATCGCTCCGCCGAGCGTATTGTAACATAAATCCGAAAGCTGAAATGTCCCAAGTCGCAGAAAAAGCTGCAGGAACTCTATCGTCAATGAAAAAAGAAATGCAGCCTTTGTGCTATACCAAAGGATACTTGTAAAGCAAATTTGTCTGCCCTTCGCTTTTAAAAGTTTCTCTTTGGCAGTCCACATGAGCAGAAAAGTAAATGGCAGCATAAGGGCAATATTTTCAAAACATTCTGTCGTAAGTGTTACTGTCCCATCTGCCTGCGTACTCCAAATCCACCAGCCGCCCATCACATTAGAAAGGGGATTCATCCACATATTACGGTTTAGTAAAGTTCGAAACAAAATCATTACCGTAAAAAATACAAGGCAAAATAGTTTACGAAAAAACAAGGAATTTTTAAATGTATGAATCCAGGCAAGACAAGCGGATTTAATTCCCTTGCCGGTGTCAGTTGGGTAATATGCATACATATAAAAAAACAAAATGAATACCGTAAGGAGTACTGCAAACCAAAATGGCTGGTAAAGAGCTGTGAGAACATTGGTTACTATACTTTTAAATATTTCCATTTCTTTTCTCCTCTTTATTCATCTTGGTTTTCATTCTTATTTCAAATCTTTAAATAAATTCTTCTGATATACACCAGATTCTATCAGCTTAGCAAATGACTTCACTACATAGTCTTTATCCTCTTTATAGGTTACTCCGAACCATTTGTCATTCGTATCTAACACTTTTACAGAAACTCTGCCTGCCTGAAGAAGCTCGTCTATGTAGATTGGCAGTAAATATTCTGCTTTCAAAATATCTTTATCTCCCATATTTGCAAAGAACTCTTTAAATCCGTCTTCTAAAGTCTGCATGAATTTCGGTGTGAGTCCCCACATATTCATGGATGCATAGGATTCCGCATTAATTGAAGTAAACTGTCCATCGTTGTCTACTGCCGCACCCTCTGGAGTCTTAACAATATCGGAAGTCTCATGTACTGCTGTGAGGTAGCCTTCTTCATTTGTCTCACAAATACCTCTGGTAACGGCACCATTCTCACTTAACGTATTCTTTAAAATAAAACCTGCCATGCAGAACTGATTGGCTTTTTCTGGTGTGTAGCCTACAAGGAAATCATGAAGCTTAACAAATGCTTCTTTTCCATAGTAGTCATCTGCATTTATAACTGCAAATGGCTCATGCAGAACTTCTTTGCAGGCAAGAACAGCGTGTCCTGTTCCCCATGGTTTAGTACGTCCTGCAGGAAGTTCCACTCCTTCTGGAAGTTCACTTAATTCCTGGTATGCGTAGGCAATCTCTACATCAAGATTTTTACAAATCTTTTCAATACGATCACCGATTGCTTCTTTAAATGCGTCCTTAATATCTTTACGGATAATAAAAACTATTTTGTTGAAGCCTGCTTCTATTGCATCATGGATAGAATAATCCATGATAATTTCTCCATTTAAACCAACTGGAGCAAGTTGTTTGATTCCGCCGCCGAATCGGGAACCGATTCCGGCTGCCATGATAACTAATGTTGTTTTCATATCATCTTTTCCCTTATATTTTTTATATTTTTTTAATTTATTTATCATTTTCTCATATTCAATATATGCTTTACTATCCTCTTTTCCTTTTCTTATTCTTTTAATAATTTTCTTTAAATATTTTTCATATTGATATATTAATTTGCTTCCGCTCATTTTGTTCACAATTTTAATATCATAAATTTTTTGATTTACACCTGTAGCAAAGAATTCTAATTCTTTTATATATTTCTTTTTGGCTTTATAAGACAAACCACAGACTTTCGAATATTTCATCCTAATTTCCAAGAGCATTTTTATTGTATCCAACTTACGTTCCCTATTGAGAGTTTTTCTATAAACTATCACCGAGCCAGCAAAACTAAGTACCGCTACCCCTGCACTCACTATTTGAGCTATATCAACAATACTCATTTGTAATTAATTCATCCTTTGCTTATATTCTTTAATATATTTTATTACTGCTTTATGGCAGACTAGCCAAATCGCCCATCCAACCAACATCCCCATCGTATTCGTAACCACATCATCCAACTGACAGTAGCCTCGCTGAGTAATAAGCTGGCTTATCTCAATTCCACATGAACACAAAAATCCTATTAACACACAGAATCCCACATTTCTCATCAGCTTAAATACCATTGGTGCTAAAAATCCAAATGGAATGAACATAATAATATTCTCTATGAAATAAGCATGAGCTATAGCTGTTTGACCCCATGTTCCAAATAAATCTAAATCTATCTGTTTACGACTTCCCGGTTCTCGTGAGAAAAAGGCTGTCTGCATGAGAATCTCAATGTAAATTATAAAAAGAATGCAAGATGGGAGAATTCTAACTTTTTCCTTTTTGTATATTTTGTAAATGCAAACACCCACCATAGTAATAATTATAGCCGGAAGCAGGTAGCTTATGGGCTGTCTGAAATCAAGTATTATATTGTTCCATATATTTTCTGTTGAATAAATAACTGGCATCTCTTATCTTTTTTAAATTGCTACTACATATTTCACTACGTGTTTCTTCTCTATACAGCCACTCTACACAAAACAGTTTTGCACATTCTCTCAGAAATAATTACACCTAGAAACTATGTTTCCAGGTGCATAATTTATTTTCTAAATTGGTTCTCTAAAACTTAAACGTATCCTTCACTCCAACCCACTTCTGATCCTTGTCAGATAAGTTCAGTTTTGTTCCATCTTTTAACGTATATCCCTCTGCGGAAGCTGTACCATTATATTCTCCGACTAATTCTGGCCATTCAATTCCGATTTCAGGATCATTCCAAGCAAGTCCGCCTTCGTCTCCTGGATGATAGAAGTCTGTGCATTTATAACAGAACTCTGCTGTATCACTTAATACTAAGAAGCCATGAGCGAAGCCTTCAGAGATATAGAACTGTTTCTTGTTCTCTTCTGTAAGCTCTACCCCATACCACTGTCCATATGTTTTACTATCAGAACGTAAGTCTACAGCTACATCGAATACACGTCCCTTGATAGCTCTTACAAGCTTGCCCTGTGGGTACTGTTTCTGGAAATGAAGTCCTCGTAACACACCTTTTGTACTCATACTCTGGTTATCCTGTACGAAGTTCATGTCAAGTCCGGCTTCTTTCATGTCGTTAAGGTTATAGGTTTCCATGAAATAGCCACGGTCATCTCCGTGAACGGTTGGCTCGATTACATATAATCCTTCGATTGGTGCTTTTGTTACTTTTATCTGTCCCATTTTTATTACTTCCTTCTTTATCTCAAATTTCTAATATTCGATTTCTTTTAAATATCTGCTTAACGCATCCTGCCATGTTGGTAATGGAGTAAAACCAGCCTCTAGGAGTTTGGATTTATCTAATCTGCTGTTGAATGGGCGGGCTGCTTTAGATAAGCCATATTCTTCTGTTGTTACAGGTACTACATTTGTGGTATAGCCTGCCTGTTTAAAGATTTCGCAAGTGAAGTCATACCAGGAAATATAGCCACCTTCGTTTGTGGCATGGTAATAACCGTATTTGTCGGTTTCAATCATATCCACAAGAAGTCTTGCTAAATCGTAAGTATAGGTTGGTGTTCCAATCTGGTCGGATACGACACGAACGGTATCGTGTGTTTTTCCTACGTTAAGCATTGTTTTAATGAAGTTCTCTCCATTTACTCCAAATACCCATGCAATACGAACGATAAAGTATTGATCGAGGTTACCGCTTACTGCCTGCTCACCTTCTAATTTAGTCTGACCGTAGACGTTTAATGGTTTGTAGTCAGTACAGTCTGGTAACCACGGTTCTGTACCCTGTCCGTCAAACACATAGTCTGTGGAAATATAAACCATTTTAGCATCAAGCTTTTTGCAGACTTTAGCGATATTTTCTGTTCCACCGGCATTGATAGCACGAACTTTTTCTACTTTATCATCGTCTTCTGCGAGGTCTACTGCCGTCCATGCTGCACAGTGGACAACAACATCTGGTTTCTGTTCTGTGAGAACTTTTTCTACTGCTTCTTTATCTGTGATATCTAAAGAAACATAAGGCATTGTTGTAACAGCACTTCCGTCCTGCACTCCAGAATATTCTGGAGCGATGTCAGAGCCGATTCCTTCATAACCTCTTTTATTTAATTCATTCATGACATCATGACCAAGCTGGCCTGCCACACCTGTTACAAATACTTTTATTTCTTATCGCTCCTAATATTCTTATCTGTTTCCGTACATTTTTTCGTAGTAATTCTGATATTCGCCGGAAATGATTGTTTCCCACCATTCTTTGTTATCTAAATACCACTGAATTGTCTTCTTGATTCCATCTTCAAATTTTGTTTCTGGTAACCAGCCTAATTCGTTGTGAATCTTTGTTGGGTCAATAGCGTAACGCATATCATGACCTTTACGGTCTGTTACATGAGTGATCAGACTTTCCGGCTTTCCAAGTTCTTTACAGATAATCTTTACAATGTCGATGTTCTTCATCTCATTGTGACCGCCAACGTTATAAACTTCTCCAACACGTCCGTTATGGATGATTAAATCAATCGCACGGCAATGATCCTCTACATATAACCAGTCACGAACATTTAATCCTTCACCGTAAACAGGTAATGGCTTATCTGCTAAAGCATTGGCGATCATTAACGGGATTAACTTCTCTGGGAAATGATATGGTCCATAGTTGTTAGAGCAACGGCTGATTGTTACAGGCAATCCATAAGTTCTGTGGTAAGCAAGAACTAATAAATCTGCTCCTGCCTTTGAACTGCTGTATGGAGAACTTGTATGGATTGGTGTCTCCTCTGTAAAGAATAAGTCCGGTCTATCTAATGGAAGATCTCCATAAACTTCGTCAGTACTTACCTGATGGTATCTCTTGATACCGTATTTACGGCAGGCATCCATCATAACAGCAGTTCCCTTAATATTTGTGTCTAAGAAAATCTCAGGATTTTCAATAGAACGGTCTACATGAGACTCTGCTGCAAAGTTCACAACCATGTCTGGATGCTCTTCTTCAAATAATTTATAGATTGCTTCTCTGTCGCAAATATCAATCTTACAGAAACGGAAATTAGGGTTATCCATTACTGGTGCTAAAGTAGATAAGTTTCCTGCATATGTAAGCTTGTCCACGCATACAATTCTATAATCAGGATATTTATCCAACATATGAAATACAAAGTTACTTCCAATAAATCCGGCTCCTCCGGTTACGATAATTGTCATTCTTCTATCCTCTTCTTTCTTAATACAAATGTTCCTGGTATTTTCCATCCAGTACGTCTTTCAGATATTGTCCATACTGGTTTTTCTTTAAGACTTCATAAACTTTCAGAACTTCCTCTTTAGAAATCCATCCATTTAAGTAGGCAATTTCTTCCAAGCAGGCAATCTTTCTGTGCTGATGCTGCTCTACTGTCTTGATAAAGTTCGTTGCATCCACTAAAGATTCGTGTGTTCCAGTATCTAACCATGTGAATCCCTGTCCAAGAAGTTCTACATTTAAGCTGTTATCTTCTAGATAGATACGGTTTAAATCTGTAATCTCAAGTTCGCCTCTGGCACTTGGCTTTAAGTTCTTTGCATACTCTACAACACGGTTATCATAGAAATACAGACCAGTCACACAGTAATTACTCTTTGGATGTTCTGGTTTCTCCTCAATAGAAATAGCCTTTCCATCATGGTCGAACTCTACGATTCCAAAACGTTCCGGGTCATCTACATAGTAGCCAAATACTGTAGCACCCTTTCCTGTTTCTGCATTCTCAACCGCTGCCTGTAATCTCTTCTTTAATCCATGACCTGCAAAAATATTATCACCGAGAACCATTGCCACTGGCTCATCACCAATAAACTCTTCTCCAATGATAAACGCCTGTGCAAGTCCATCCGGACTAGGCTGTATAGCATATTGAAGATTCACACCAAACTGATGTCCATCCCCTAATAAATCCTGAAATCTTGGTGTATCTGCCGGTGTAGAAATAATTAAAATATCTCTGATACCTGCGTTCATCAATACAGACATTGGATAATAAATCATCGGTTTGTCATAAATAGGAAGTAACTGTTTAGAAGTTACCATTGTTAACGGATACAGTCTTGTGCCAGAACCTCCGGCAAGAATAATTCCTTTCATATGTTTCTCCTTTGTTAATCATTATGGACTTTTATAATTTCAAGACCATGTTTGTTATTTATATAATTTTTATCAAATCAATTAATCTAAATTCTCAGATAAAATATTTTCCTTCATTAAAAGATGAGAGCTATATTTGGCCTTAAACTTTCGAAACTTATTACTTTGAATCTTATGCGTCTTAGCCTTACTACATACAATTCGATAAAAAAATGAATATCCCTGTAGCTCTGCCTTGCACATTCTTTCTCCTGCCGCCAATTGTTCTACAGCATCATCTATATTCTTACCTTTTAATTCAATAAAATATGCTTTTTTCGTGCTGTCATTTACAAGGAGAAAATCACAACAGGTTATCTGTGAAAACACTTCTCCATCCAGCTTATAATGTCTTAAATCAAACTTTCTTTGTGGATTAGTCGCACGATGTTCTCTTCTTGTTCCTTTATCCTTTGAAACAACAATAGCCTGATCTTTCTCACATTTAGACTTCTCAGGAATAAGGAGCATATTACTCCACCTCCATTCCACTATCGTACCATAATTCTAACATCCTATCATAATCACTGTTTATTACATCGGAAACTCCATCAATAACCTCATTATCAATTGATTCAAACTCTTTATCGAGACAGGATCGAATAACTCCCGATTCAACATAATAAGCAGACAATTTTTCAAACTGCAGCCACTTTAAGCGATTCATAATCTTTTCCACTTTTGACTTATTAACCTTCTTCGAAATTCTATTCGCATAAAGCATGTTATTGATTGTTCCTAAAATATATGGACTGTGCGTTGTCAAAAGCACTCTATTACCACCGTTTTTCGCTAATGAAATAAACTCTGTCATCAATTTCTGTGCATCAGGAAAAAGATGTGATTCCGGTTCTTCAATAATAAAAAATGTCTTTTTATTATTAAGCAGATAATAAAATACTACATTTAAAATCCACACCGCCTCCTGCTGCCCCGAAGAAGCAAAATTAATCTTTACATACCGGTCTTCCGATACCTGCAACCTTTCTTCTCCATTCACATTCCTATATTCCCCGTGTAAGATTCGCTGCATCAATTCATCACACTGTTTCAAATTCTCTTTATTTATCTTAATATCTGTTAACTCAATCTTATCCTTTATTAATGTCTCTACACTATTTGAAAAAGATGGCTTCAACTGCATTATTCTCTCAAGATAATTCTGAGTACAATAATCCAAACTTCTCTTCTGGTCATCGTTCATCATACTATACATGAACATTAATTGCGAACTAAACAGAGTCATCATACTCCTGCCTGCAGGAATATAAATAACTTCCTCACTATTATTAAAAAATGTGTCAATATCTTTCTTCAAAGCTTCATTATTATCCACATTCATCCAAAAATCAAATTGTTTATTATCATATTTGCTAAGAAAATCTGTTAATTTCCTGCTAAAATCAATCCATATATAATTAGGAGAAACAGAATCATTTTTTAAATAAATCTTAATATAAACCGAGTTTGTATAATAATATTCTACAGACATTCTATTATCCATGCACCAGGTTGAGCCAAAAGTCTGCAAAAAGTTAGAACGAATCTCCTTCATCAGACGACTTTTCGTAGATAACTTTATGACATCACCCTCATAAAAAAATGGCTTGCTAATCTGTTTCAATATGAGATTTCTAATATTCTTAAAGAAAAAAATACTCTTTGCAATCGTACTCTTTCCAGATGCCTGCGGTCCTGTAAAAATCATAAAATCATTTATGTTAAAATCGCAATAATCAATTGGACCCAATTTATTTATTACTATTCTCTCCACTCTTTTATCACCTCTCACATTACCACCTCGATTTACTTATTATCTTACCACTTTCTTTTTACTCTTTCAATCTTTTTTGTAATTTTATTACATTTTTATTTTTTCTAATCTTCCAGTAAATTTTCTGCTTCTTCCCCATTTTTAAAGGCTGCAACATAAAATTCTGGATTTTTCTCTTTTATATCTTTCAAACATAATAATGCATATTCTTCATCTACTTCAAAATCATCCGACTGACGAATAGTATAAAATAATTCTCTTCCACTAGCTGTTAACCAATAGGCATATCTTTGAAACAAAGAAGGTTCTTCTTCATATTTCATGACAATACCTGTAATTTTTCTATTGTACATTGCCAATGTTATATCCTTGTGCAAATAAATTGCCAAGTCATGGTCTGTACTAATCGCTCCCGCTTCCACTAACGGAACAATGCTTCCTTCATAAGATAATCCCTGCCTATCTATATAAGTTTTACATTTATTAGTCCCTTCTTCATCACCCATGAATCCTGTAGAATCAATATAATACGAATTACCACTTCGCATAACATATTTACATAGATGAAAAAAAATCTCTGCCTCCTCTGAAGACATATTTCTAATCATATCCAAAGTTCGAAGCGAACATATCTTAGGTTCTGCAATTTCACCAGCTAGTACTTTCGCCCATAATTGTTGTAAGTCTTTATCACTGATATTTCCTACAGCATCAAAGAAGCGCATCAACCAATCAAAACTAAAATTATTTTTGCATTTATTATCTTCTTCTCCAACATTCTCACTTGGCTGCTGATTAACCATCATTTCATCTGCCTGCTGTGCTATTTTTAGAAAATTTTTGGTTTTATAAAACTCTACATAGGACATTCTTCCTGAATCAAGTAATTCCTGCGTTACCTTTTCAAATTCTTTTTTCTTTAAATCTTCTATGATTTTAATATCTTCATTCTTTCTAAGAAACAGCGTTGTTATTAATGCAGTCACAACACCATCAACTGCTGGAGAATTTATTAATGTCTGTGCTGTATCTTTCACTACATTTATCAGACCTGCATCCATGTTTTTTCCTCCATTTACTTCTATAAATGCAAAACTTCACTCAATACTAACTCACCATATTCCAAATTATATACAGTTATTCAACCACAAAATCAATATACTCAACTTGCGGTTCCATGTATTCCTCACACATTAAAATACATTTAATCTGGTATTGACCAGGAGTTTTTCCGACAAGATAAATATCTCTTTTCCAATAACTTTTTGTGTGGATAATTGTACCGCAATCAACATCAATAATCTGTTCATGTTTTTCACAATCAGACGGTTCTTCTGTTAGCATATTCATTATAAATGTTCCAATATCAAAATCATGTACTGGAGAATTCAACCATGTACCTTTCCGAGAATCAATGCCAAGCCTTTCAGAATACTCTTTTCTCTCTCTTGCCAATTCTACTGGATTCTCCTTCATGTTCAAAATCGGTGGTTTTTCTAGATCAAATATTTCATCACCATATACAATCACTCCATCGGGGAATACAATCTCAGCAGATACATTGCTTGCTTTTGCTGTTCCATCATTATGAATACCAATATTAATATGAACACATGCCTCTTTAGCTTGAAAATATGTTTTCCACTCATCTTTATACTTTTCAAATTTTTCCTTATTAGGCAAACTATTATTATAATCATCAATTTCTTTTTGATATATAAATTCATATAATTCTGGTGTAAAATCATCTTTTGAAATTTTTCTATAATCGTTATCTACATCATCCATCGATACATTATATATTTTTATTCCACCCAAAAATGTATTTTTATCTTGGATAGCATATTCTGAATGACATTTTACCTCAAATTTATCATCATAAGGATTCACCTTCAGCGTTACTGCCAACTTTGGAACCCTATCTATTTTTTGACGATAATAAATTTCCAATTCATCTTTTAACTTTTTATTTTCATCTTGAAGTTCTCTTATTTGCTTATTTAAAGCTAACAACTCTGCATGACTTTGCTCTATATCGAATGAATCTGCTCTAACCCAGCCTGGTCGTTTTTTTCTGTCCATCTGTTTATGAAGAGAAATCGATATCTTCTGAGCTAAATCATCTGCATTCTTCCACCATTCTACCAGCCGTCCTGTTTTAACCTCTTGTTTAAATGCCATTAATTCCTCTGGATGGTCTTTTTCCATTTTTTCAGGGAGTACTGGAACACTATCGTCAATTAAAAAAGCAAGAATGGGAATTCCTTTCTCTTTTGCATAACGATATTCTTTTTCTGTATAGCTAATACCTGCATCTGGTCCACTTTCAATAATTGAACCGTATCTGTGAGCAACTAAAAGAACATAATAATCAGAACTATCAATTGTATCTTTTATAATCTCCCATTGTTCTTCATCAGCAGCACCGAATATCTCCATTCCCACTGGAAAATGTAGCATTGAGAGAATGGTATCTCTAATCTTTTTACGTTCCTCTACCAAGTCTGTATATGTTGAGGAAATAAAAATCTGATATTTCTTTTCCATAAATGACCTTGCTTTCTTTTATTAAACACGTTAATTGTCCAACTTTTTGTTGTTCTTCTTTAATACGTTAATCTAAACTACTTATCATTCATATCTAAAATAATACTTAAATTTACTTTCATATTATTTTTTTACATCTTTTATATAAAAATTTTGCAAAAGTATCTCCCCAAAATAATCTCCAAATCTATTTTATAAGTTTTCTACTCGCCTACTTTCAACATTCTTTCTAACATTCCCTCCAAGAATTCTGCAAATTCTTTTCCTGTCTTATTTTTAGCTACTCTAAGCAAAGCGTGAAAATCCCAATATACTAATCCCTGTATATTAAAACATCCAAAAATTCTTTTCTTTAAAAATCTTACTTCTGTATAGTGCTCTAGTATTGTAAATGATTCATCACTCTCACATCTCATATTGAACTCATATCTTTTCTTCGGATCATATATTATATTTTTCGGTTCTTCTAAAATACATAGTCCTTCTAAACATTCTCCATCTTCTGAAATAAAAGATTCATATTCTGGTTCAATACTATCATTGTCTGACTCAAAAATTACGATTGGCGATTCATTTGACTTTATACTAGGAATGCAAATAATCATACTCTTGAACTTAATAAGATATTCATTCTTAATATCATCCGCCCAAAAAGAAATATGTCCATCTTGTGTAACTTTTATTTTTGTCTTTCCTGAACAATATCCATTATATAAATCCATTCCAAAATCTAAATCTTCTTGTAATTCTTTCAGAAATTTTTTAGCAATTAAAATATCCTCAATGTAAATAACTTCATTTTGTCCTGAGTATTGTTCTGTCTTCTCCTGTGCCACATATAAAGCATCCATTGTTCTTTTTTTAATTAACATCTGATGCTCTGAAAGATATTCCATATATTTATTATAATTTGCTTTAATTTCGCTATATCCATAAAAAACTGTGTATTCATCCCCAATTGCACGTTTAAAAAGCACGTCTAAATCTAAAAGCAAATTTTCAAAAATCTTTTCAATCTCTATATCTTTAATACTCACTTCTGCATGACTAAGTGCATTCCGTAATGTATTTAAATCTTTCAGTTTCTTTTCTAACTGCTCAGATAAATCATTATCGCTTAAATATTTCACACGGCTAAGTGCCTCTTCATATGTTATTGTATGTATTTTTTGTGCCTTGCTGGTCTGAAATATACTCTGATATCCTTTATCAACTTTTTCTTTATATGCAAATTTATAATTATTATCTATGTCATCAACTATCAAAAATTCACTTTGTTTATTCAAAATACATTTTAGTAAAATCTCAACACCATGATGTGTCGAAAGAATAGCCTGTTTTAAAATCAAATAATCTTCTAACTCAGGATTTTCCTTTTTCTTAATAGTTTCTGTATATTCCAAATAACTAGAAAAACCTCTTTTTAAAGAGTCCATTCCATTATTTAACATACTTATATGCATTCTTTATCCCCCAAAAATAACATTCTATCTATCGTTTCTTCGTAAGTGGCAGATAGCGAGTACCTTGACTAAATTTTGACCGCCTTTTGGCGGTCTTATTTTTTCTCTGGTTTTCTACATTTTTCTGGAAGATTTGTTGACCATGGTAACAGTTTTTCACAAAAACTCAAGTCTGTGTCCTCCATGTGCTGTGGTATTTCTTCCAGCAAATATTCAAAATACTCATATGGCTTCAGGTTGTTTGCCTTTGCTGTTTCTGCAATACTATCAATGATGGCACTGGACTGTGCTCCCCGTATCGTATCTATAATCAGCCAGTTTTTCCGGCCGATGCAGAAGTTCTTGATTGCTCTTTCCGCCGCATTATTGTCCATCGGCACATTTCCATCTTCCAGAAATACTTTTAAATATTTTTCCAGATTGATTGAATAACTCAATCCTCTTCCTGTCTTGCTCTTTTCTGAGACCCTTCCATCTGCTTTTTTCTCTTTTACCCACGCAAAATAGGCCTCCACCAGTGGTTTCACACTACTCTATCGGCGTTTTTTTCGTTCTTCAGGTTTTAACTCCTTTAATGTATTATCTACATGGTATATCATCTCAATCTGTTCCAGTGCCTGCCATGCAATACTGCTTTCTCGACTCTTTGACGGAAGGGCTTTTACAGCTTCGTCATATCTTCGTCTTGCATGTGCCCAGCATCCGGCTATCATCAGCCCCTCTTTTTCTTCTCCCAGTTTGTGATATACCTGATAGCCATCTGTTACACAGATCCCTTTATAATCTTTTAAGAATCTTTCCGGATGGTCTGCCTTTCGCGTCTTCTGGTATTCATAAAGGATCACTGTCTTTTTTTCTTTCTCTCCCGTTCGGTAGACCCACATATAACTCTTGCTCCCGGCTTCCCTTCCATCTTTTCTTACCAGAACAGGAGTCTCATCTGCATGGATAACAGGACTCTTGTAGATATACTTATGAAGATAATCATAAAATACGGCAAGATACCGGTCTGCACATTCGATTGTCCAGTTCGCCATGTTCTGACGGGTGATGGCAAGTCCATATCGCCCGAACTCTTTTTCCAGACGGGCAAATGGAACTGCGTTGATGTATTTTCCGTTGAGTACGGCCGCCTCAAGAGATGGGGGGGATACAAGACTTCCTCTCAGCAGACAGGCTGGATGTGGGGCTTTTTTCATCGTATCTCCCTCTTTGCTGGCATAAACTCCAACATGATGTTCCTCTACTTCTACTTTTGCAGGGATAAAACGGTACCGTTTGTATATCTCATCAGGCAACTGTTTCCAGCCCGCCTTTCCAAATAGATACTCCAGTTCTTTCTCTGTCAGATAGTGTTCTACTTTTACCACCGGTATCCCGGAAAGGTCTTCTTCTCGTTTTCCTTTTTTCTTTACTGGACGTTTTTTTACAGTGGTTTCTTTTTCCCTTTCATCCAGAGCAGCAAGAACCTCTGCTTCATTAAACAGTACCAGTTCCCCATCTACATCTGTAAATGCCAGCTGCTCTGGTACAGGCATCTGTTCCGTCTTTCTTCCAAAACGGTTCTGGTTCATTACTGCCAGCTGTTCCAACACAAGCTGGAGTTTCCCGTCAATCTCTGATAGCTGTTCCTGCTGTGTGAGAAACAACTGAATGAGTGTCTCTTTCGAAAAAGTATTCCGTTTTTCTTCTGTATATTTCATCTGCATAACAGAGGCCTTCCCTTTCTAAAACTATCTTTATTATAGCAGAAGACAGCACTCCTGGCGAATCTTCCTTATCCTTCTTTTCGTCAGTATGACTATAAGGTTTTCGTTTACAGGAGCCATATCTGTCATGAGAAACGGAATGCCTCTTTTTTTAGAAAAACATCGTTTGTTTCTTTGTATAGAACAATCCTGGCTTCCAGAATACAAAGAAAAACGGAAAAGGAAGTAATCTTTTCCCACTTGGAAAGCAGTCTGAAATTTCTACGTTATGCACAAAAGTTACAAAGTATAATCCGATGCTTTTTTCAATCGTTTCACCTGCTTTTGGGGATGAGTCGTGAGTCCTTCCATAAGCCAGCGAAACTGCTGCTCTGTAATAGAACGAACTTCGGATTCTGTCCTTGGCCACTGAAACTGACCGACTTCTAACCTTTTACAAATCAGGAGATATCCATCATTTTCCCAGAGCAGCCCTTTGATTCAGTCTGTTCTCCTTCCACAAAAAAGATAAAGGGTATCAGCTTCGATCGCATCTTCTCCCAGATAAGAACGTATGGTATCTGCCAGACAGTCAATCCCGGAACAAAGATCAGTATAACCGGTAACAATAAAGATCTTTTTAAAACAAGTAGCATCATTTAGCACATATTACCGCACACTTCTGTACATAGCAACCTATTTTTTTGCGGTTTTGGGGATGCCCCATCTTCTCCTTCGCATCATCCGGCACATCGATCAGTCCGAACCGATAGAACATCCCATAAATGTAAGTCACTCCCCGGATATCACCCAGAGCTTGCGGGCGGTCTACCATTTCTTCTTTTATATTGCCCAGTGCCAGCAGCACAGAACCCCACGACAGACTTTTGCTCTTCTCCCGTCTGTCGATCCACAGCTCTTTTGTGTACTCACCGTTCCTTCCTTTTTTAATTTCGTAAGAGAATGGTAAGCCAGAGTAGGTTTTGAATTTCACACCAGCATAGGCCAGAACCACTCCCCAGAAGCTCTCTTCTGTTGGCTCATCCCTCCACCGCTTCATTGCTCTATATCTCCGCTGCCGCTCTGCTCCGACACTGATCTTCCCTTTTTCTGCTGTGCTTGGGAAGTACACACCTTTCCGATATGGCAGGTACGAGGTGACGGAGGCTTTGGAAAGTTTCAGAGTGTTTGCAGTTGAGAGTATGGAGGTTTTGTAGTCTTGTTTTTCATGGTATTCTTGAAAGGTAGCTTGCACCTTCTCCGCCACTTCAGATTCATACACACCAGCCGTGATGAGCAGCTTCCGTACCTTGATGGGATTTAATCCCAACTCATCTCCGATGGCCTGCAAGCACATCTCAGAATCATAGAGCGCCACAGCAACATCCATCTGCTCTTTCAGATTCTTCCCGGCATCGTACTCCGGCTTCAGCTTCTTCCGGCCACCGCCGGGTTTTCTTATTTTCTTCATTTTATTCATGCAGTTCCAGCGGCAGTCCATCCGGGTCATGGAAGAAAGTCATCTTCTTGCCGGTGTAATCATCCACACGAATTGGCTCACATTCAATTCCTACCTCTGCCAACTCATTCACTGTCTGCTCCACGCTCTCCACACAAAATGCAAGGTGACGCAGCCCACAGGCCTCCGGGCGGTTCACACGCTTCGGCGGGGTTTCTTCTGCAAAAATCTTCAGCTCTGTGTGTTCGTTAACACGCAGATCCAGCTTCCAGTCTTTACGCTCTGGGCGATAGTTTTCTCTGATGACAGAGAATCCCAGCTTGTTCACATAGAAATCCTTAGCTGCTTCATAGTCAGATACGATGATTGCAATATGATGTATTTTTGATAAATTCATTTTATGTCACACTCCATTTCTTTTATTTCCGTTATAAACTATATAGCGACCTTCAAAAAAACCGTGTGAACTTCTGGAGTTCAGTTTGTCCACACGGCCGATCTTATTTCAGTTTTTCGAGGATTTCATCCGCACTCATGCCGCTGGCCAGCAGCTTCTTCAGCACAGCCTCTGCTTCGGTCTTCTTCGCCTCTTCAGCGGCCTTAGCATCTGCCTTTGCCTTCTTCGATTTCAGGGATGCCACTTCTTTTTCGGCCTTCTTCAGAGCAGTCTTCTTCTCTTTCAGTGTGTTCTTCTGCTCTTCAATCGCTTTCTGGATAGATGCGATCTCGGTATTCAGAGACGCAATAGCCTCCTGCTTCTCTACGATCTGGGATGCATAGTCTTTGGTGATATTGGTTTTAGGACGGTTTTTGCTACCTTTCGTTCTGGGCATGGTGATAACCTCTTTTCTTTTTAATCAAAATTGTTCTAAAAATCCGGGATAACCACATTCAATCTTAATCGAACTATACTCTTTCTTCATATCGTATTCTTGAATATATTCATTTCTCATCGAATCAATATATTGAATTCCAAAATGAAGTCCTTCTTTTAGTTCATCTTCGTCAACCATGAAAAACAAGTCGATAGATTCTCCCACCGCAATAACATTATTAAATGCTAATCCGCCAAAATTGGCACCCGTATAAACTACTAATGTATTTGCAAAACCATTTCCTATGTTTTTTATGTTTACATTAACTTGCAACTGTTTCTTCTTGTCCTCTTTACTTTTACCTAAAGAAAAGCCGCGAGTTGCTTTTCCACCAGACGCCATTGTAACATTTAGGAACGGCTGAATTGCTGCCTTTTCCTTCTGCTCATCCGACTCCTTATAATAGCGAATAGTATAAAACACACCAATAAAAGCAAGTGTTCCGGAAATCATTCCACCAATAATCCCGCCCCAATATGAAGCTAAAGATCCAATCCACGTTGAGTCTATCGTGTCATTTATAGCTAGTTTTGCAATGGATATCCGTATCAGTGCTTCTACCACCAACGTTAGTAGGACTGAAATGGCAATAAATGCGATTAAAAACCACACAATGTGTCTAATAATTTTATTTTTATTTTTCTTGTCTTTTTGAGGATTATATGGTAAACTAAAGCGTTTAAATGTTACCTTCACAATATACCCTCCATTCAAATACCGTTCTCACACTTAGCCGCTATTTCAGCGTTGCCTACTGCTCACCACGAAGAGGTGTGTGATTATTACGAGTAGCGTAGGGAGCTACCGCTCCCAGTATATCACAATTTCATCCAGTTTTACAGACGCTTTCTTACCTTCATCACCGCACAATACATCAATCCGCCTAGCACTCCGCCGACTGTGTTATAGAAGATGTCTGATAGCTGGAATGTACCCAAGCGAAGCAATAACTGCAACATTTCAATGCTTATTGAAAAGATAAATGCTATCTTACCGCTTTGCCACACGATCTTTTTCCAGCCTTTCTCCATCTTTTCTTCAAATGTCCACATCACTACTGCTGAAAACGGTACCATCATGATTACGTTCTCGATACACTCGGTGGTCAGTTTCTGTTCGCCATTCACTGTCTCCCAGATGCCCCAGCCACCCATGACATCGGATAAAGGATTCATCCACAGCTGACGATTTAACAGGGTCCGGAACATTTTTCTACTTCCGTCATTTCCTCTGGGGATTTTCTCTTTCCCCGCTTATCCTGCAGCCCATCCACCCCGTTTTCTTCATATCTTATAGTATAACTTCTGGCCTGCTGATAAGAAATGTGAAATTTTTTTGCTGTTTCCGAATAGTTATGGGAATGTTTTATGCAATATTGAACGATCTCGACACGTTCTTCAAATGTAGTTTTTCTGCCTTTAGTCATGATTGCTCTGCCTCCTGTTTCCTTATCATGACTATTATACTTCATAATCCATCTTCTGAGTATCT